>Ga0265314_10000078_pt1 | contig 145069 bp, 117 predicted proteins | sample 4126metaG_FD_203106 | JGI IMG/M metagenome (GOLD analysis project Ga0265314, IMG submission 203106) | Rhizosphere microbial communities from Carex aquatilis grown in University of Washington, Seatle, WA, United States - 4-1-26 metaG | ecosystem: Host-associated > Plants > Roots > Rhizosphere... | reverse complement strand
GACCTCGTGCTCGCGGAAGTATGGCCGGCCCGCCTTGACGATCTCCTTGAAGCGATGAAAGCTGTCGTCGACCAGCTCTTGAAAAATCTGCCGTTCCTGTTCGGTTAGCCGCTTGGTCGGGCTGCCCATTTGCTTGAGCGGATGGCTCTTGATCGAGTCCTCCTCGACCTGGAAACGCTCCATCAGGCCGGCAACATTGTAATGGGGGATCACTACACCGATCGACCCAGTCCAGGTCGTCGGCTCGGCGAAAATCACGTCTTGGTTGTCACCCACCGCCATGGCGATGTAATAACCGCCGCTTGCCGCGATGCCACCCATACTGACCACCAATGGGAGCTTCCGATCTCGAACAAGCTTCCCCAGGTGATGGTAGAGATAATCACTTCCGGTCACGGTACCACCTGGCGAGTTGACCCGCAGCACGATCGCCTTGACGCTCTCGTCGCGCCGAACACGGTCGATCTGGTGCTTGACGAACCCATCGCCGCCGAGGATCGTGCCTTCGACCGAGATAATCGCCACCTTGTGCGTGCCGGCACGAGCCAGCGAGTGGTACTGTTCGTGAAGGCCGTCGTCAGTGGACGTCCCTAACACACCACCGACTCGCAACAAGCCGAGAAACAAAAGTGCGACCAGGCCCAGGCCCGACAAAACGACCATCCGAGCGAACCAGCGGCCGGCACCGCCTTTTCGGCGTGACGGCCCGGCGACGGAAGGATCGCCCACAATCTGAGGTGAGACATACGTCGCAGTCGGATGCGGTTGCGAAGTTTGCGGATCCATGTGGCGGTTCCTGGACGGTATGGAAGCTGGTACTATTGTATGTTCCACATCCAAGGTGAGCGAGTGGGTGGAATGATGCGGGAACCCTATGAATTGCCTCGTGACCGGCGCCGGGGGTTTCCTCGGGCTTTACATCGTCGAACAGCTCGTCACCCGCGGAGACCGCGTGCTAGGCCTGGGACGCGGGCGGTACTCCGAATTGGATCGCCTGGGTGTCGAGTCAATCCAGGCCGACCTCCGCGACGCCAAGGCCGTCGAAGCGGCATGCGCCGGGATGGATGTGGTCTACCATGTGGCGGGTGTGGCGGGCATATGGGGGCCATGGGACCACTATTTCGCCATCAACACCTTGGGTACGCGGCACGTGATCGCCGGCTGCCAGCGCCACGGAGTGCCACGGCTCATCTACACTAGCAGTCCAAGCGTCACGTTCGACGGCGGCAATCAATGCGGCATCGATGAATCGGTCCCGTATCCGAAACACTGGCTCTGCCATTATCCGCACACCAAGGCGATGGCCGAGCAAGAGGTGTTGGCCGCCAATGGCAAGGGGAGCCTGTTAACCTGTTCACTACGCCCGCATTTGATCTGGGGACCACGCGATCGGCATCTGGTGCCGCGGTTGATTGAACGTGCCCGCCGCGGCCAGTTACGGCGGGTTGGCAACGGCCAGAACTTGATCGACATGGTTTATGTCGAAAATGCCGCGACGGCCCACCTGCAAGCCGCCGACCGGCTCGTCGCCGGTTCACCGGTTTGCGGAAGGGCATATTTCATCACCCAAGGCGAACCGGTCAATTGTTGGCGTTGGATCGACGAACTGTTGATCCAAGCCGGCCAGTCGCCGGTAAAAAAGTCGATCCCCACGGGCGTCGCCTGGACCATCGGCGCGGCCATGGAAGCCGCCCACAAACTAACGGGTCGAAATTCCGAACCGCGAATGACGCGGTTCCTGGCGGCACAACTCGGCAAGTCGCACTATTTCAAGATCGACCGGGCCAGGAGCGATTTTGGCTATGATCCGCGAGTCTCCACCGACGAGGGAATGCGGCGCCTGGCGGCGGAAACCTCCATGCGCCGTTAAATCAGATCGACCGGCGCATTTGGCCTTCGTCGGACTCGTCCTACAGGCGTTATGGCTGGCTCAGAACAACGATGCCAAAGCCCAAGCCACGAGCCTTTTGACGTCTCCACGCTCAATGGCGAATGGATACTTGAGCATTTCTTGCGATTCCGCCCCGCATGCAGGCCTTCCGCATACTAGAGTTCCGATAAACACCACTCTTGGCGCATCAGAGGTCCTGATGATGGCTGGATTCAAACGCAAACGGCTGTTCGTCGATCACTCGGTGCAAGGGGCGTTCATGCTGCGGACGGCCTTTTATTGGCTCGCTTGCATGGTGTCCTTATCCACGGTTGACATCGCAGTGAGCATGCTGGTCGATCCACTTCGATTGTTCTACCCAGACGCCGACGGCCTCTGGTTTCGCCTGGCGCCGGCCGTCGTGACGACCCTTTTGCTTCTTCCCGTGATCGTCTACGACACGATCAAACTCACGCACAGATTGGTCGGCCCCTTATTGCGGTTACGGCGCGGAATGCGCGAGTTGGCGGCGGGCAAGCCCGTCGAAAAGATCCGTTTTCGCGAGGGCGACTTCTGGCAGGAATTCGCCGATGAATTCAACGCACTTGTCGACCGAATCGAGTGTGCGACGCCCGCCGCCGGGGCCGAGATGGCCGATGCAGTTGGCGGCCGATGATCTCCCGCTGCGGTCCTGCCTCGACGGCCACCATGATTGCAGAGTTCGATCACGTCTCGAAGCGCTATCAAGGGGCACTGCCTGGTCGCGGTGCAGTAGACGCCCTTCACGGCGTGACCTTGAGCATTCCCTCCGGCGAAGTATTCGGGCTGCTGGGGCCGAACCGCGCTGGCAAGAGTACGCTGATCAAAGTACTGCTGACCATCTGTCCGGTGAGCTCCGGCCGGATCACGCGTCTGGGCCGTCCGTGTGACGACCGCTCGACACTCGCCCAGATTGGCTATGTGCATGAAAGCCAATCGTTTCCGAGTTATCTGACCGCCCGCGGCTTGCTGCGATACTACGGCGCGCTGACGGGCCTCGCCTCAAAAGTTTTACGGCACCGCTGCGATGCGTTGCTCGATCGATTTGGCCTGGCCGACCGTGACCGCGAGCCTATTTCACGCTTTAGCAAAGGGATGCGGCAACGTCTCGCGTTGGCCCAAGCGATTCTCAATGAACCGGAATTACTTGTGCTCGACGAACCGACTGAAGGTATGGACCTGCTTGCCAGGCGGCTGGTGCATGAAACCGTCCGAGAGCAGCGGCGCAGCGGCCGGAGCGTGATCCTGGTTTCACACGCTTTAGCCGACGTCGAGCAACTTTGCGACCGGGTCGCCGTGCTCCGCGAGGGGAAGCTGGTTTTCGATGGCCACATCGACGAATTGACTCAAGCCGCCGACGCCAAAGCAACGCTGGAACAAGCACTGGAGCGGCTTTACGACAATCACGCTGATGGGCGGTGCCCACTCTATGAGGTAACTTGCCCGTGAGACCGGCCGAAAAACGCAGGCGAACGGAACCGGCCTCGCCAAAGAGCCAGCGAGCGCCAGCCGCCCTGATGACGATCGGCTGGCTCATCCGCGACACGTTTCTCCAATCGCTCGCCTCGCGCATCTTTTGGATTCTGTTGGCAGTTAGTGTTTTGTGCATCTCGGTCTGCGCCACCTTGGAAATCCATGGCGACGTGCCATTGGTCGGTGAGAAAACCGACTTTCTCCCCAGGCACGCGCAGGAGGCTCAGGATTCTGAAAAAGTGAAAACCTCCGGTGTGACCGTGCTCGCAGGAGAGTTGACGCTGGCCTTCGGTACGATACGGCTCCCCTTGGCGCGCGACGCGCGTGGGGCGGCTCATTTTCTTGAACTCGTGTTGGCCGGCGGCGTGGCCGATACGGTGGGCCTCTTGCTGACCTTGATCTGGACGGCAGGATTCCTGCCCGGCTTCCTCGACGGCCGCGGCATTTCAGTGTTGTTGGCGAAACCGGCTCCGCGCTGGCTGCTGCTGGTGGGCAAGTTCACCGGTGTGCTCGCATTCGTCGCGTTCCATGCAGTCTTGTTCGTGGGTGGTACCTGGTTGGCCATCGGAGCGCGAACCGGAATCTGGGAACGGGCCTATTGGTGGAGCGTTCCGATCCTGCTCTTGCACTTCGCCATCTTCTTCAGCTTCTCGCTGTTGTTGGCCGTTTGCACACGAAGTACCATCGTCTCGGTGTTTGGTTCGATCGTTTTCTGGTTCCTCTGTTGGGGCATGAATTTCGGCCGGCACGCCTTGCTGGCCGAGACTTATGGCCGATCGGACGCGAAATTCTCGGACTCGGCTGTCAGACTGGTCGATGCGGGCTATTGGATTCTCCCCAAGCCGGCCGATTTGGGAATGTTGCTCTACGATTCGCTCGAGGCCGCTGACTCGTTCGGCCAGATTGCCGCCTTTAGAATCGTCCGAAGCCACGGCGACTTTCATCCGCTCCTCGCAATCGTCGCCTCGCTGGCATTCATGGCGTTCACGCTGGTCGCTTCGTCGCGCCAATTTGCCACGGCCGACTATTAATGCAAAGCGTTGAAGGCTAAGCGTGGTTCGACACGCCTGTCGTCCACATCGTCCGGTTCTTGGTCCGGTGGGTTCGTCGAATGGCAGGCGTCGCGCGGCACCATTCGATGGTCGCGTCTATGACGATTCTGTCGGTTGTACCGTCGCAGTCGTTCGCCACCACCCACCACCTGCCGCTATCGATCGGCAAAATCCTTGTACGTTGCGGGGCGCGAATTACTCTGGAACCCAGTCGATGAAATGCACTTCGCATCATCCGTTTCATCATTGGGGGGACCATCCACGTGGAACCGATCCGCACCGCTTTCGACAGACGGCTCGCGCAGCTTCGCGGTCGGGCAATGCGCAGAGGCACACTCGAATCACTGGAAGGTCGCAACCTGCTCTCCGCCGACGTGCTCTCGTATCGCAACGGTCCCACCGATCTGGGCCAGAATACCAATGAAACGGTACTGACGCCGGCCAACGTCAACGCCACCGACTTCGGAAAGCTGCAATCGACCCCTGTCGACGGGCAGGTGTACGCCCAGCCGCTCTACATGGAAAACGTAAATATCACCTCCGGGCCAAATCCGGGCTTGCACAATGTGGTCTTCGTCGCCACCGAACACGACAGCCTCTATGCGATCGACTCCCAAAGCGGCGCGGTGCTCTGGCAGACGAGCTTCATCAACCCGGCCGCGGGCGTCACCACCGTGTCGAGCACCGACGTGGACGACACTGACATTAGCCCCGAATTCGGCATCACCAGCACACCGGTCATCGACCCGTCGACGAACACGCTATATGTCGATGTCTGGACGAAGGAGATTATCGGCGGCCAAACGCATTTCATCTACCGCCTGCACGCGATCGACCTGGGCGACGGCGGTGAGAAGTTTGGCGGACCCGACGTTCTCGGCGACACGATCCTCAATCCCGACGGGTCTTATCAATACGTGAGCGGGCCTGCCGTCAACGGAAACGGCACCGACAGCGTCAACGGAACGGTGACATTCAACGCCAGCATCCAGCTCCAGCGCGCGGCCCTGTCGCTAGTCAATGGCGTAATCTACGTCGGCTTTGGCTCGTTGGGCGACAACTTCAACTACCACGGTTGGATCCTCGGTGTCGATGCCTCGACGATGTCCACCGTCGCCGCGTTCAACGACACGCCCAACGGCGCCGAGGGAGGCATCTGGCAGTCGGGTGGCAGCATCGCCTCGGATGATGCGGGCAACCTCTACCTCTCGACCGGTAACGGCACGTTCGACACCACACTCGACGGAAACGGTTTCCCTGCCCAGCAGGATTACGGCGACTCGATCCTCAAGCTGGAAGTAGATCCGACGAGCAGCCCGACCAACCAGAACGGCAATGGCTGGGGTTTGAAGGTCGTCGACTACTTCTCGCCGTTCAATACCCAGGAACTCGATGCGCAGGACAGCGATTTGGGCTCCAGCAGCCCAGTGCTCCTGCCCGATTCGGCCGGCAGCGCGGACCACCCCCACTTGATGTTGTCAGGCAGCAAGGTCGGTACCATGTACCTCCTCGATCGCGACAACTTGGGAAAATTCAATCCTCAAGCCGACCAGGTCGTAGCGGAACAAATGGTGACTGGTCCCGCCTACGGCCCGCCCGGCTACTTCGACGGCAACGCCTACTTCACCGGCTGGAACGACAACCTGAAATCGTTCTCGGTGAATGACGCCCAAATGACATCATTCACGGCGACGTCGCCCGACACTTACGCCTTCCCGGGATCGGTGTCGTCGATTTCCGCCAACGGCGATTCAAACGGCATTATCTGGCAAGTGGACCACAGTACCAGTGAATTGCGGGCGTATGACGCGACCAACGTGTCCGACGAGCTCTATACCAGCGACCTGGCCCCTGCGGGGCGCGACCAACTTGGCCAGGCGATCAAGTTCTCCATTCCAACTGTCGCCGATGGACAAGTGTTCGTCGGCACGGCCGACAGTCTGGAGACCTATGGCTTGCTCAACGCCTCTCCCCCTCAGCCGAACGTGCAGTTCGCAACGGCCAGTCAGAGCGTCGACGAAAACGCTGGAACGTTCAGTGTTACCGTGAGCTTGTCGGCCGCCTCTGGGGTCGATACGACCGTTCCTTTCACGCTGAGCGGCACTGCGACCATTGGCGTCGACTATAGCGGTGTCACGGCCAGCCCCCTCGTCATTTCGGCGGGGCAGACATCAGGAACGATCACTGGCACGATTCTCGATGGCGGGCAGTCGACGACCGATCCCACGATTACGATCACCCTGGGCGTGCCCACCAATGCGACGTTGGGGGCCACCTCCAGCGATACGCTGACGATTAACCCGACGTCCAACCCACCCGTGCAGCCGTCCGTCCCACCCCAGCAGCCGCCCGTCCCGCTCGAAACGGCAAACGAGAGGTATGTCGCCGCGGCATACCAAGACATTTTGGGGCGCGAAGTCGACGCCGACGCACTCGCGCACTGGAGTGCGCAGCTTGATCAGGGTGTGTCGACCGTGCAATTCACCAACGCCCTCACGCACAGCAACGAGTATTATGGTGACCTGATTCAGTCGGCCTACCAGCGGTTCCTCGGGCGAGCCGCCGATTCGCAGGGCTTACTTGCCTGGACCCATGCGATGCGAGCCGGCTTGACCGACGAGCGGTTAGAGGCGGGCTTCGTCGGTTCGCAGGAATTCTACGACGCCAGTGGTGGAACCGACCTCGCCTGGGTCGATGCGATGTACCAGGATCTCCTTGGCCGCGCCGCCGACACCGCAGGTGAACAGGCCTGGGTCCAGGCTCTTTCCCAGGGCGTCTCACGGAATACGGTCGCCTATGACTTTGCCGCGAGCCCCGAGCGCGAACAAATCCGCATTCAGGGAGACTACCAGCAGTTTCTCGGCCGGATCGCCAACGATTCCGAAGTCGCCTCTTGGGTCAATGCTTTCGAGCACGGCATGACCAATGAAAACGTGATCGCGGGCTTCGTCGGCTCGGATGAGTATTTCAAGACTCATTCGTAAGCGATCATATCAAGCAGCAATGTCGCTTGAAATTCAGACGAGTTCCAGATCGAAGGTTAGGCATTCCTGCCTGACGGGATCACCTCCGCGGATCTTATAGTCCGCTGGACTGGGCCGAACTCGCGCATTATTCCGCCAGGTTACGCTCGCGTTCTTCTTCAAACGATACCCGCGCCGTGCTCGGTACCAGGACTAATTCACCATCCAACCCATTTTTCGCAACACTCCAAAACATCTTGATTTAACACGATCTTTTGTTAACCTATGCTTCTCAAACCATCTATTTTAACCTCATCCAACTGCAGCCACGTGTGCAGGTCGCTTGCTTATCGAGAAGTCAAACACCGTCCGACACGAAGCGTTTGAGCGCCCACCTGCGCCCGTTCATCCTGAAACACCTAGCGCCAAATGAAACCCACCAGACGCAAAAGGATAGTTGAATCGCTGGAACACCGCGATTTGCTCTCGGCCGACGTGCTCACATACCGCAACGGCCCCACCGATCAGGGCCTGAATTCCAATGAAACCGTTCTAACGCCGGCCAACGTCAACGCCACGGACTTCGGCAAGCTGCATTCGACTTCTGTCGACGGGCAGGTGTATGCCCAGCCAATGTACATGGAAAACGTAAATATCACCTCCGGGCCCAGCCCCGGCATGTACAACGTGGTCTTCGTCGCCACCGAACACGATAGCCTCTATGCGATTGACGCCCAAAGCGGCCAGGTGCTCTGGCAGACGAGCTTCATCAACCCGGCCACGGGCGTCACCACCGTATCGAGCGCCGACGTCGACGACACTGACATTAGTCCCGAATTCGGCATCACCAGCACACCGGTGATCGACCACACGACGAACACGCTGTACGTCGATGTCTGGACGAAGGAGATTATCGGCGGCCAAACGCATTTCATCTACCGCCTGCACGCGGTCGACCTGGCCAACGGCAGCGAAAAGCTTGGCGGACCGGACGTGCTCGGCGACACGATCCTCAATCCCAACGGTTCTTATCAATACGTGAGCGGGCCAGCCGTCAACGGAAATGGCACCGACAGCATCAACGGAACGGTGACGTTCAACGCGAAGATCCAGCTCCAGCGCGTGGCCCTGTCGCTAGTCAATGGCGTGATCTACGTCGGCTTTGGCTCGTTGGGCGACCTCTTCAACTACCACGGTTGGATACTAGGCGTCAACGCCAAGACGCTGTCCACCGTCGCCGCGTTCAACGACACGCCCAACGGCGCCGAGGGAGGCATCTGGCAGTCGGGTGGCAGTATCGCCTCGGATGACGCGGGCAACCTCTATCTTTCGACGGGTAACGGCACGTTCGACACCACGCTCGACGGCAAAGGATTCCCTGCCCAGCAAGACTACGGCGACACGATCCTCAAGCTGGAAGTAGATCCGACGAGCGGCCCGACCAACCAGAATGGCAACGGCTGGGGATTGAAGGTCGTCGACTACTTCTCCCCGTTCAATACCCAGGTCCTTGACGCGAATGACAGTGACCTGGGTTCCAGCGCCCCAATTCTCCTGCCAGATTCGGCCGGCAGCGCCGACCATCGCCATTTGATGTTGTCCGGAAGCAAGGTCGGTACGATGTACCTCCTCGATCGTGATAACCTGGGCAAATTCAATCCACAAGCCGACCAGGTAGTCGCTGAAGAATGGGTAACCGGTCCCGACTACGGCCCGCCCGGCTACTTCGACGGCAACACCTACTTCACCGGCTGGAAGGACAGCCTGAAATCGTTCACCGTGAATGGCGCCCAATTGTCATCGTTTACGGCGACGTCGCCCGACACCTACAAATTCCCAGGATCGGTGTCGTCGATTTCCGCCAACGGCGATTCGAACGGCATCATTTGGCAAGTCGAGCAGGGTACGAATGAATTGCGGGCGTACGACGCGACCAACGTCTCCGACGAACTGTACACTAGTGACCAGGCCCCCGCGGGACGCGACCATCTTGGCCAGGCGATCAAGTTCACTATTCCAACCGTCGCCGACGGACAGGTGTTCGTCGGCACCACGAACAGCCTGGTGACTTATGGCCTGCCACTCACTCCGAATCAAGAATACGTTACCGCGGTGTACCGAGCGGTATTGCACCGTGTCGTCGATCCCGGCGCGCTGACGAATTGGAGTACGCAACTCGATAAGGGCGCCTCTCGCACCGTTTTCGTCAGCGCGTTAACTCACAGCGATGAGTACTTTGGCGACCTGATTCAGTCGGTTTACATGCGGCTCCTTGGGCGAGCGGCCGATTCGGGAGGCGTGCTCGCCTGGACCAAAGCGATGCATGGTGGATTGACCGACGAGCAGTTAGAGGCGGACCTCGTGGGCTCGCCGGAGTTTTACGCCGAAAGTGGCGGGACCGACCTGGGTTGGGTCGACGCGCTGTACCAGAAACTTCTCGGCCGCCACGCCGACACCGCGGGTGAACAAGCCTGGGTCCAGACGCTGGCCCAGGGTGAATCACGCGACGCGATCGCCTTTGACTTCGCCTCAAGTCCCGAGCGGGAGCAACAACGAATTCAGGGCGACTACCAGGATTTCCTTGGCCGAACGGCCAGCAACGCAGAAGTCGCTTCCTGGGTCGACGCCTTCGAGCACGGCATGACCAATGAAAACGTCGTCGCGGGCTTCGTCGCTTCGGATGAGTATTTCAAGGATCACTCATAAGTACGTGTTGAGGCGTACTTCATGAGGGGGGATGCTATGCCCTGGATCAAGCTGGTATGCATTATCGCCTTTTACTTATAGTGCCAAATGACATTCACCTTACTCATTCATAACAAACTACTTACGCCTTTCTAATCAATATATATTGCTTAGTTGATCCATCTGACTAGAATGGACATCTCAACGCATTGTACCCTAACAACCTAAGCTAACTATTTCTTGGTTGGAATTCCGCGCAGACGCAAAAGAGCGTCGGCGAAACTCGGTATATCTCCGTCGTCCTTGTTTTGCAGAGGTGGCCGCAAATGGTAAAGGCCGTGGAAATGTCTGTGCGAGACGGTTTTCTCTTGCCTTTCCGGCACTTGTGGAAAATCTCGCTGTTCTTCGCCGTCTCTGTCGGGGCCGCCTGGGCCTGGACCGCGTTTGGTCCCAAAGAATTCCGCTCCGAGTCAAAGCTCTTCGTCCGGCTGGGACGCGAAAACGTAGCGCTCGACCCAACCGTGACGTTCGGCCAGGCCCCGGCCGTGGCAATTCCGCAGTCCCGCGACAACGAAATCAATTCCGTGACCGAAATGCTGCGGAGCCGCGTGCTGGTGGAACAGGTGGTCGACGACCTGGGCGCCGAGACGATTCTGGAACCCGAAAACCATCCATTCGGCGCCGACGAACCGTTGGCTGATGAAGGCGATGCATCCTCGCAACAAAGTATGTTGCGGCAATGGGGGAGCCGTCTGAAGTTATTGACTCCATTGACGGCGCGCCAGCGCGCGATCGAAAAGCTGCGTAAAATGGTCTGGATCGAGGCAGCACGCAAGTCCGACGTTATTACGGTCGCCTGCGACAGCCCGAGCCCCGAGCTTTCGCAAGCCATCGTCACGAAGCTGGTGGAGGCCTATCTCGACCATCACGTGCGATTGAATCGTACGCCGGGGGCCCGCGATTTCTTCGCCGAGCAAACCGAACGGCTGGGTCGAGACTTGGAAACGTCGGAAGAGGCGATGCGCGACCTGAAAAACGCGACCGGCGTGAGCTCGCTGGCCACGCATCGCCGGCACCTGATGGATCGGATTGCCCGGCTCGAAGACGAACGACTTCAATCGGTCTCGGATCTGGCCGCCGCCGAGGCGGAGGTGCGATTGCTGAATGAGACGCTGGCAAGCATGTCGCGGACCGAGATCCAGGAAGAAACCTCGGGCGTTGGCAACGATGCGGCCGACCGGATGCGGGACCAATTGTACACGCTGGAAGTCATGCAGCAGGAGCTTCACGCCAAGTACACCGACGAGCACCCGGAGGTGCGGCACGTTCGCGAGCAGATCGAAGCCGCCCGGGCGATTCTCGATTTGGAAGAGAGGACGCGGACGCATGTGAAAACAGGGCCGAACAAGGCCTATGAAGCGGTCCAGCTAGCGCTTCTGACGCAAGAGCCGTTGTTGGTTTCGTTGCGGGCCAAAGCCGACGCGCTCGTGGGGCAATTAGTCGTTGAGCAAACCCGGCTCGAAGGGCTCAACGATCACGAATTGGAACTCGCCAAGCTCGAACGCACCATCGACCTTGAAGACGCCAACTATCGCAAGTACGCCGAAAACCTGGAACAGGCGAACATCGACCAGGCCCTGGAATTGGGGCGGATTTCGAACATTAACATCGTGCAGCCGGCCACGTTGGAAGCCAAGCCGGTCAGTCCACGGCCGCTGGTGAATATGGCACTGGGCATCGCCGTGGGATTGTTCGGGGGGCTGGCCTTGGCAATCGCGGCCGACCGGGCCGACCACTCGTTTCGTACACCCGATTGTATCGAGCGCCGGCTGGATTTGCCGGTGCTGGCCTCGATCCCGCGCATGAAGCCCAAGCAGTTCGTGACGAACGGAAAGCGATAGGACCATGCCTAGCTCCGCGTCGGCCATCAACGGTCAAAACGGCCTGGCCGCTCAAGTGGAACCTGCCGCCCAGCGTACGTCTACCGACGAGGGTGATTCCTTGGCCGAAACTGGAAACCATTCTGATCGGAGCTCCCACTCGTTATCCCAATCGACGGGCGACGAGCACTTTACGGCACTGCTGCGCGGGTTGCCGTGGCCAAGTGCCAACGGTGAACAGCCACTCAAGACGTTGGGCCTCACAAGTTGCCAAGCAGGCGAAGGCGTGAGCACGCTGGCGGCCCGGCTGGCGGTGAGAGCGGCGGAACTGAGCAACCAAACAGTGCTCCTGGTCGATGCCAATCTGGCTCGGCCCGCGATTGAAGGCATGTTCGACTTGGCTCGGGGAGTTGGGTTCTCTGACGTGCTGTTGGAAAACTGTGAATTGTCCGAAGCGATCCGCCCGACGCACATGCCGCGATTGTGCGTCATGTCGGCCGGCCAAAGGGCGGATCACCCCGACGAAGTGAACGATCCAGTCCGAATAGCGGCCAAGGTCGGCGAGTTAAAGGAAGACTTCGACCTGGTGATTTTCGACCTGCCGCCGGCAGGCGAAGTCGCATCCGCCGCCTGCATCGCCGGCCAATTGGACGGCGTGGTGTTGGTGGTCGAGGCGCATCGGACGAGTTGGGAGGCGGCCCAGCGAGTAACTCAGCAACTCGCGCGTTCACACGTGCGATTACTTGGCGCGGTCTTGAACAAGCCTCTTTGACGGACAACCATGATGTTTGCCAGACTGAAAGGACCGGCCCGAAGAAGGGTCCGGCTTACGCGCAAGGTCCCCCGCCCGAACCTGTATGACGTCGCCCACTTGCGACGGGTTCTTGAGCGCGAACGGGCGCGCAGCGATCGCACGGGCGACGTGTTTTCGCTATTGATTCTCACGCCGCGTGGCAAAGAGTTCGAACGCGCCACCTGGCGCCGCCTGGCGAGAATTCTCAAGCGCCGGCTGCGCTTGACCGACGACGCCGGTTGGCTGGACGGTCGTCGGATCGGCGCGGTGTTGGCCCACACGTCGGCGGCCGGCGCATGGAAGCTGGCCGAAGATATCGGCAAGGAATTCACGTCGCGTACGCCGCCGCCGCTATGCAAGGTTTACACTTATCCCAACGAGTGGTCTGGCGACGACGAAACGAACGACGAAACGCCGCGACGGATTGACGACGACGGGCGGCAAGTTCATTCGCTCGAAGCCTTCTTCGTGCGGCCCATGCCGGCCTGGAAGCGCTGGCTCGACGTGGTGGGGGCCGCCTGGGGTTTGGTCCTGCTGGCTCCGTTGTTTTTGCTGGTCGCGATCGCCATCAAACTCTCCTCGCCCGGCCCCGTTTTCTTCCGCCAGGACCGTAGCGGCCTGGGTGGCCGCCGGTTCAAGATGTACAAGTTTCGCTCGATGGTGGCAGGCGCCGAACGTCGTCAGGGAGAACTCCGGGCACTCAACGAACAGGATGGCCCGGCTTTCAAACTCAGCAGCGATCCGCGCGTGACGCGCCTGGGAAAGCTCTTGCGCGCCACGAGTATCGACGAGCTGCCGCAGCTTTGGAACGTGCTCTTCGGCGAAATGTCGCTGGTCGGGCCGCGGCCGTTGCCCTGCGCGGAATCGGAGGCCTGTGAGTCGTGGCAACATCGTCGCTTGGATGTGACTCCCGGGCTGACGTGCATTTGGCAAGTACGTGGACGCTCACGGGTTTCGTTCGCCGAATGGGTGCGAATGGACCTTCAATATGTTCGATCTGTGTCGCCCGCCACCGACCTCAAGATCTTGTTTCAGACGGTGCCCGCCGTGCTGTTGCGCAAAGGCGCGAAGTAAAGGGGGCCACCGTGACGTACACCAGCGAATCGGCGCCGTGTGAGGATTTGACACCCGATCTCCCAACGATTGCGAATTCGCGTAAAGGCCCCCACGAACGCATGCCGGTCGCGCACACGATGCTGCGCGAATTGGACGCCAACTTCGGTCGCCCGGCCGCGGAACGCCGCCCTTGGTGGACGGACCTGCGTGCCACCCTGGGTTCGACGGCTGGACAAGGCGGGCTGGCCCTTTTCGACCAGTTCGTGGTCAGTGGCGCGAGTTTCCTGACGACGGTCTTGATCGGCCGCAACTGCACCGAGAACGAGCTGGCGTTGTACGCCTTGGCCAGCAGCGTGGTCATTCTTGGAACCAGCTTACAATTGGCCATCATTTCCGTTCCGTATTCGATTCACGGCACGCGCCTGCCCGACGAAGATCGGCCGGGTTACGCCGGCAGCACTCTGGCGCATCAGTTAATGCTGTCGGGCCTGTTGGCCACCGGAATGGGTGTCGCGGCGTTCGCGATCGCCTGGACCGGCGGCACGGTGATATCGGCGGCAACCGCCGCGACCCTGGCGGCGGTCATCGTGCCTGTGTTGCTCAAGGAATACATCCGCCGCGTCGAAATGGCGCACCTCCGCGTGGCTGCGGCCTGCAGGCTAGACGCCGCGGTGGCCACTCTACAAATCGGCGGGCTGCTGTTCTTGGTTTATCAGGCCTTGCTTTCGGCACGCACCGCTTTCGCCATGATCGGTGTTGCATGTGGCCTGGCCGCGGCGCGCGCGCTTTGGTCGCGACGCGCGGGCTACGCTTTGCGATTAGCCAACGTGGGCAACGACTTCCGCCGCAGTTGGGCGCTAGGCAAATGGGTGCTCGCGGCCCAGGCGATCAATGCGGTGGTCGGCTCGATCGTGCCCTGGCTCTTGGTGCTGCTTCGCCCTACGACGGCGGAAACGGCCGTATTCTCGGCGTGTCAGGGCGTGGCTTTGCTGGCCAACCCATTTCTCTTGGGCATGAGCGGGTTCGTTGGTCCTAAAGCGGCGCACGCCTTTACGGCTGGCGGCATGCATGAGTTGCGGCTGGTCGTATCACGCATGGCGTGGTTCATCTCGGCCGTCGCCGCCATGTTCGTCGTCGTGATGCTGGCGTTTGGTGAGCAATTGGTGGTGGCACTCTACGGCAGTCAGTACGCCGGTCGCGGCGCGACCGTTTGCATGTTGGCCGCAAGCGTTTTCGTGTACGCGATCAGCCTGGCGCCGGATCTTGGCTTGTGGGCCATGGAACGCGCCGAGCTCAACGTCAGACCCCGCTTGTTCGGATTGGCGGTGACGCTCGTCGCGGGGCTGGTTCTGGTGCCGTCGTTCGGCGTGCTGGGCGGCGCGTGTAGTTTTCTGGCCGGCAACGCCGTGGCGTCCGTCGGCATCATCGTCATCTATCGAAACGTCGTCGTCTCGCACGACAGGAGCCATGCATGATCCCAAGTTTCACAGTCATCACACCGAGTTGGAAGCAGCTTGAGTGGCTAAAGCTTTGCGCGGCCTCGGTGGCCGACCAGGAGGGTGTCGAGGTCGAGCACATCGTGCAAGATGCTGGTTCTGGCGCCGAACTCGAAGTTTGGGCCGCCTCGCGGCCCGGCTTGCAGTTATGTGTCGAGCGCGACGAGGGGATGTACGACGCGGTCAACCGAGGCCTGCGCCGTGCTAAGGGAGACATCTGTAGTTACCTCAATTGCGATGAGCAGTACCTCCCCGGCGCCCTCGCTCAGGTTGGTGATTACTTCGCGAAACACCCCGAGGTCGAGGTCCTGTTTGGCGACGCAGTGGTGATCGACGCCGAGGGAAATCCGACTTGCTACCGGCGGATGGTGCTGCCGACCCGATTTCACACCAGCCTTTCGCACCTGTCCGTATTTACCTGCTCGATCTTCTTCCGCCGATCGATCGTCGAAAGGGGACTGCTGTTCGATACCGCGTGGAAATGCATTGGCGACGCGGTCTGGGCCCACACGCTGCTTGAACAAAACGTGAAGATGGCCGTATTGCCCAAGCCGTTGGCGGCCTTTACCGTCACCGGCGAGAATTTGAGCCAAAGTCCGAAGTTCCTACAGGAGCTCGACCGTTGGCGAACACGGCGCGGCGCGCCACCGCGCTGGCTGACCCAACCGGTGGTTTGGCACCACCGTATGCGGCGGCTGCTGGCCGGCGCTTACGCTCGTCGCTCTTTTTCGCTTGAACTTTACTGGCGCGATTCGCTGGATCGCCGCAAGGAGGCGACCGTCCGCAAACTGGCCAACCGCTGGTCGAGCGTCGGCGCTTGGCCAGGTAATACCGCCTAAGCCGTTCCAAACCGCGATGTCGAAATCGATGACTCAATACCAGTCCCACCATCGCCGGATATCAATCGGGTTTGCCGCGCTGGGACTGTTGGCGGTCTGTGTGGCGGCGCGGGCCGATTGGCGGGTATCGTACGGACTCGATCCAATCGAAGATCTTGAAAATATTCAGACCCAGGTCACCGACGGGACGCTTGGCCGCCGACTGGCGTTCCTGACGTTGGCCGCCGTCGGAACGTGGGGGCTTGTGCGGCCGGGCCCGTCGAGGCTGCGCGTGCGAGGGGCGCTGGGTAGTTGCCTGGTGGCGCTGACCGCCTGGTGCTTAGCCAGCGCGGCCTGGTCGATCGAACCCTCCTTGACACTTCGAAGGATGTTCACGTTGGGCGCGACCATCGTGTTCGCGGTGGCGCTGGCCAAGCAGTTGTCGTCTCGCGACGTATTACGGTTGGCCTGTGCTTACGCGGGATTGCAGCTCGCGCTTGATATCGCCGTCGCAGCCGCCCTGGGCAACTTTCGTCCCTGGGAGGCGGGCTATCGCTTCGCGGGACTGCTACACCCCAACCACGAGGCGGTCAACTGCGCATTGTTGTTTTTCAGCTCGATTACCTTGGGCCGCCGCGCCGCGAGCGCCAAAGGCGCGTACCGCATGCTGGCCGCCATGGCTTTCGTAATGCTGTTCCTGACGAAATCTCGGACGGCATTACTGTCTTGCCTCATGGGATACCTCTTGTACCGGCTGCAAGCCGTGGGCCGAAGCACGCGGGTCCTCGCGGTGTCGGCGGCCATTTGCACCGTTTGCGCCGCGGTCTTGTTCCTGGGAGGTCTCGTTGGCGATGGGCTCACGAGCGGTGTTACGATGGACCGGACTGATTCCGATGTCTCCACCCTCACTGGCCGGGTGCCGCTATGGGAGGAATTGATCGGATATGTCGCGGCCGAACCGTTGGCGGGCTACGGGTACGGCGGCTTCTGGTCGCCGAATCGCGTTCTAGCCATGTTCGAAACCCAGAATTGGCCGGTGAGCCACGCCCATAGTGATTACATCGAATTGGCCCTATCCCTCGGGTTGGTCGGATTGCTTTTATACGTTTCCGCGATTGTTTTGACGTTACGATTGTCGCGGGCGGCCCATCGCGAGAACGATCGAGCGGGTCATGACGGCATTTCAGCGCTCATCTGTTTTGTCGTCTTCAGCGGTGGCGCCGAGGGCGTCGGACTGACGTTCTCAATGCTGCAAATCATCGTCATCAGCGCGATGGCAAGGGCCGGTTTGACGGTATCGGCATCGTCCGACGAATCCGCGAAAGCTGAAGACGACCTTGCCGGAATGCCGATCGTCGGCGCTTGGCCGGACACTGCCGTGCGAGGCGCAGCCACGTGAGAGACTCCAACTCAATTACGAATTCCAAGTCGCAACGCGAAACCAAGAATCGCCGCGTTTGGTTCTGGCTGGTCGCCCTGGGCCTGCTGGCAGTCTGCGTCTTTGCGCGGGCAGATTGGCGGATATCTTTCGGGTACGACACGCTGGAAGACGTCGACGACTTGCAGGTCAATCTTGCTCAAGGGAAACTGGTCCGCCAATTGGCATTTGCGGTGCTTGCAGTCGCTGGGACATGGGGGCTGATTCGTCCAGGTGCCAGTAGGCTACGTGTACAAGGGACCGCCTTGGGCGCCGTCGCCGTGATGTTGACTGTTTGGTGTTTTGCCAGCGCTCTCTGGTCGGACAATCCATCGCTGGCATCGCGGCGCTTTTTTTCCATGGGTACGACCATCGTCGCCTCGGTGGCACTCGCCAAGCATTTCACGTCGCGCGACGTGATGCAATTGGCCTTCGTATGCGCGGGATCGCACCTGGTGCTCGATATCGCCTTCGCCGTGGCCTTCGGCAATTTTCGTCCTTGGGAGCCGGGCTTTCGCTTCTCGGGCCTGTTGCACCCCAACCACGAGGCGGCCAACTGCGCGCTCGTCATTCTTAGCTCAATCGCCTTGGTGCGCGGCTCCAAGCCCGGATCGCTCGCGACCACGACAAAACAGTGGCGCGTGGCGTATCGAGCGCTTGCAGCGACGGCCTTCGTAGTGCTCCTGCTGGCAAAATCGCGGACGGCAATCGCGGCGACCCTGCTGGGGTACTGCTTTCTTTTGCTGCAAGGCGCGGGGCGCCGAGCCAGGATCTTCGCCGTGTCGGGGGCCATCAGTGTCGCTTGCGCCGCGATTCTCTTCTCGGGTGATCTCGTCGCCGATGGTTTATCCACCGGCGCGACGCTTGACCGGCCCGATTCCGACGTCTCGACACTCACGGGCCGAGTGCCGCTGTGGGAGGAATTATTGGACTATCTCGCCGCCCAACCGCTGTCGGGTTATGGTTACGGAAGCTTCTGGACGCCGCAACGGATCTTCTTCATTTCCGAATCGCAGGGATGGCCGGTGAGCCACGCCCATTGCGATTACATCGATATCGCCTTGGCATTGGGATTGGTCGGATTGACGCTTTATGTTCTTACGTTGGTGCTGGCGATCACTTCGTCCCTGACAGCACATCGGGAGAACCAATTTGCGGCTCATGACGGCTGTGCGGCGCTGATCGTGTTTGTGGCCGTCGGCGGCATCGCCGAAGGGGTCGGCTTACCGTTCTCGCTGCTGCAAATCATAGCCATGAGCGCGGTGGCCAGGTCAAGTCTGGTTGTAGCGGCGCGCTCCGATGAATTCGAATCGGCCGAGGGCGATCTTGCTGGAAAGCCGCCTGACTCGCAATCACACTGGAATTCGCAGCCCATCGTACGGGGGCGGTTTACGGGATCGCGATCGCAATGAACATCATCATGGGACACAACTTCTATCAACAGCCCGGCGGCGAAGATCGCGTCTTCGACGACGAATCGCGGTTGCTCGAGGACCGTGGACACCATCTCGTGCGTTACACCGCGCACAACGACGACGTACGCCAGCGCTCGAAGCTGACTCTGGCGCGCGACACGTTGTGGAACCGCGGTGCCGCGAGAGACGTTCGCTCCCTGGTCGTGAAGCACCGGGCACAAGTGGTCCACTTCCATAATACATTTCCGTTGATCTCGCCGGCCGCTTACTACGGCGCGCGGGCGGGCGGCGCGGTCGTCGTGCAGACACTGCATAATTTCCGATTGCTCTGCCCCCAAGCGACGTTCGTTCGCGACGGACGCGTGTGCGAGGATTGTCTCGGACGACTCCCCTGGCGTGCCGTCGTACATGCCTGTTATCGCGGCAGCCGGCGCGTGACGGCGGTGGCGGCGGCGACGCTCGTCGCGCACCGCATGGCGCGCACCTGGAGCCGCGCGATCGACGTCTATATCGCCCTGACCGAATTTGCCCGCCGGAAATTCATCGAAGGGGGATTGCCCGCCGAAAGAATCGTGATTAAGCCGAATTTCGTGGCACCCACGCCTTCCCTCGGCGACGGCAGCGGAAAGTACGCCGTGTTTGTGGGGCGCTTATCGCCTGAAAAGGGACTGCCGATTCTGCTTCAGGCATGGAAAACGCTGGGCGAGCGAATTCCGCTCAAAATCGTGGGAGACGGACCATCGGCGCCCTTGGTGCGAGAAGCCGCTGTGGCGAACAGTGCCGTCGAATGGCTCGGCACTCGCTCGGCCGAAGAAGTCCAGGCGATCATCGCCGCCGCGGCCTTCCTGGTCCTCCCATCGACCTGGTACGAAGGCCTGCCGAAAGTGCTCGTCGAATCCTTCGCCTCTGGCACACCGGTTGTCGTGTCGCGGCTTGGGTCGCTGGCGGACCTGGTCGACGAGGGCCGTACTGGTGTCAGCTTTCAGCCGGGAGATCCCGTGGACCTTGCCGAGAAGGTATTGGGATTGCTGTCCGATCGTTGGCGGCTTTCGCAGATGCGCGTCGAAGCGCGCGCAGAATTCGAATCGAAATACACGGCGGAACGCAATTACGAATCGCTAATGAACATCTACGAACGGGCGCTGGCCGGTAACACTGCCACGGTTGGTCCATGCGCCGGCGCCGAATCGCAAGGAGAAGCAGTATGCTTGCCGAACCCCTGAGGCCCGCGATCGCGCCGGCCCACGACGGCCGCCAGTGGCCACGCAAGGTCGACGTGCTCGGCGTACAGGTCAGCGTGACCAACTACCAGGAAGCGACGGATGCCGTGATCGAAGCCGCGCGTCGCCACGAGCCGGCCCTGGTCGCTTGCCAGGCTGTGCATGCGGTCGTCACGGCGAGTTGCGACCCGGACTTGCGCGAAAAGCTGAACGGTTTCGACCTGGTGACTCCCGATGGGCAGCCGGTGCGCTGGGCCATGAATCTGCTGCATGGCGTGGGCCTCAGCGAACGTGTCTATGGACCGGAGTTGATGCTACATCTTTGCCGAAGTGCGGCCGACAACGGGGTTTCGGTGTACCTGTACGGCGGCAGCCCTGAGGTGATCGAACGTTTGCGTGAGAGGCTTCCTGGAATTTGCCCTGGATTGCAGATCGCCGGCGCCGAATCGCCGCCGTTCCGCGCGCTTTCTCCCGCGGAAGACGAAGCGACGGTCGAGAGGATCAACGCCAGCGGGGCCGGGTTGTTGTTCCTGGGACTAGGCTGTCCCAAGCAAGACCTTTTTGCCCACGCGCACCGTAAGACTATCCGCGCGGTGCAAGTCTGCGTCGGCGCGGCGTTCGATTTCCACGCCGGCGTCAAGCCGATGGCGCCGGCCTGGATGCAACGGCACGGGCTGGAGTGGTTTTTCCGCCTGGCGCATGAACCGCGCCGGCTTTGGAAGCGGTACCTGGTCACAAACACCATCTTTTTGGCAAGACTGTTCTATGTCGGACTTCTACGTTGATACGCTGAACAAATTGATTCATCAGGGCGTACTCGCGCGAACGTCGCGGGTGCTGGTCGTTTGCGGCGGTCCGCGCGACCAGCAGGCGCTCTTGGAATGCGGCTTCGAAAACGTCGTCATCTCGAACCTCGACAGCCGTATGACGGGCAACGAGTTCGCCCCCTTCGATTGGAGCTTCCAGGACGCCGAGCAACTCGAATACGAGGACGATTGCTTTGACTTCTGCGTTGCCCACTCCGGTCTGCACCATTGCCGCTCGCCGCACCGTGCCTTGTTGGAGATGTACCGTGTGTCGCGGAAGGGTGTGATCGTATTCGAGCCGCTGGACAACGCAGTTTGCCGGCTCGGCGTACGGCTGGGGTTGGGCCAGGATTACGAACTGGCCGCGGTGGCCGGAAACGACTACGCCTATGGCGGGCTCAAAAACACTCCGATTCCAAATTACGTCTACCGTTGGACCGAGCGCGAGATCGAAAAGGCAATCCAGAGCAACTGCCCGTTGGGCAAGCACCGCTTTCGCTATTTCTACCGGCTTCGAGTGCCCTGGGAACGCACGCAATTGATGAACAGCCGCTTGTTGTATCTGGCTTTCGCCGCGCTGATGCCCCTGGCGCGTCTATTTACGCTCGCTTTTCCACACGCGAGCAACAACTTCGCCTTCGTCGTGCAAAAACCCGACTTGCCGAGCGACCTTTATCCGTGGCTAACGCAAGACGCCGACGACATACGGCTCGACACGGCCTGGGTCAAGCAACTTTACCGTTGAATGGAGCTTCCTGGCACGGACGGACTGACTACATTGAACTGACACCCTGAATGATTCGAGAAAGGAACGATTCTGATGAAAAACGACATGATCCTGGTAGCCGGCGGCGGAGGCTTCATTGGAGGCCATCTGGTGGCCGATTTGCTGCGGCGCGGCTTCACGAACATTCGCTCGGTCGACATCAAGCCCATCGACGACTGGTACCAGGTCTTCGACGGCGTCGAAAACCTGGTGGCCGACTTGAAGGAAAAAGACGCATGCCGCGACGCATGCCGCGGTGCCCGCGAGGTCTACAACCTGGCCGCCGACATGGGCGGAATGGGGTTCATCGAAAACAACAAAGCGCTGTGCATGCTCTCGGTGCTGATCAACACGCACTTGCTGATGGCGGCCAATGACGCGGGCGTCGAACGTTATTTCTACGCCAGCTCGGCATGCGTCTACAACGCCGACAAGCAGCGTTCAACCGACGTCACGCCACTCAGGGAAGAAGACGCCTACCCCGCCATGGCAGAGGATGGCTACGGATGGGAGAAGCTGTTTTCTGAGCGGATGTGCCGCCACTTCCGTGAAGACTATGGCTTGACCACGCGCGTCGCCCGCTTCCACAACGTTTACGGACCGCACGGCACATGGGATGGAGGACGCGAAAAGGCGCCTGCCGCGGTCTGCCGCAAGGTGCTCCACGCCCAAGCGACCGGCGAGCACGAAATCGAGATCTGGGGCGACGGCAACCAGACCCGCAGCTTCATGTACATCGACGATTGCCTCAAGGGGATCGACGCGATCATGCACAGCGACATCGAGGAGCCGATCAATCTCGGTTCGAGCGAGCTGGTTTCGATCAACGGCCTCGTAGACATCGTGGAGGACATCGTGGGGATCAAGCTCCGGCGCGCTTATAACCTGAACGCTCCCAAAGGGGTCAACGGCCGCAACAGCGACAACACGAAGATCCGCGATTACCTCGGCTGGGAGCCGGACACGCGTTTGCGGGACGGAATGGAAAAAACGTGCGCTTGGATTCGCGAACAGTACTTGGCCCGCTGCGGCGCGCAAGTATAGATGCACGATGGGGCAAGCACGCGGAGCGGGCGCTGGCCCAGCGATGATTGACTCAAGGCGGAGTGTAGTCCATGAGCGACACGAATCCCAAGGTGACGATCGGTGTGCCGGTTTACAACGGTGAGAAATACCTCGCCGTGGCGCTCGACGCACTGTTGACACAGACGTTCGAGAACTTCGAGCTGATCATTTCCGACAACGCCTCGACGGACCGAACCGAAGAGATTGCGCGGACCTATGCCGCGCGCGACTGCCGTGTACGCTATCACCGCAGCGACAAGAACCGTGGCTGCGCTTGGAACCATAACCGGGTCTTCGCGTTGGCTCGTGGCCGGTACTTTCGCTGGGCGGCGCACGACGACTTCTGTGCGCCAACCCTGCTGGGACGCACGGTCGAGCTGCTCGATGAGCGCCCCGACGTGGTCTGGTGCCACGCCCGCAGCTCGCACATTGACGCGGCCGGCGCCTTGCTCCCTCCTCCCCACGCGCAGGACGTTAGCTACGTGGCGCCGGAGATTGACGCCGTTAGCCGCGAGTCCGCCGCGCCGCACCAACGGTTCCGGGCAATATTGCTGGGCGCGGGGGGGTGTCTCGACGCGTTTGGGCTGATGCGGTCCGAAGTGGTCCGTCGCACCGGGCTGCGGCTGCCCTATTACGGCGACGACAAGGTGTTCGTCGCAGAGCTAGGCCTCCACGGACGTTATGCCGAAATCCCAGAGACGTTGTTTTTCGTGCGGGTACACGCGGGCGGTTCGGGCAGCCTGGTCACCGCGGCCGAACGCCAGCGGTTCATGGATCCCAATCGCAGCCGCTTCACGCTGACGCGTTGGCACCTTTGCCGAGGTTACGCGGCCGCAATCTCCCGCAGCGGCTTGAGCGCCGCCGAAAGGGCCCGGTGCTACGGCGTCTTGGCGCGCTATTTCCTGCAAGTCCGTAAATGGAAGCACGTCCTACGGGGCGTCTTCAGCGGCCGGGGCAACGGTGGCGCATACCTCTCGTGGATCGAAACGCAGGGCCAAATTGGACCACTGTGTCCCAATCCTCCCCTTGCGCCGGCGTCCATCATGTCGGCGGCATGTGACCGGTCGTCCGTCGGCGGCATGGAGCGCGAGGTTGTGGAGCAGTCGAGCCGCACATGAGCACAAGGGTCTTGATCTCTGGCGGGTCGGGCGGCATCGGCGGGGCGGTCGCCGCGGCCTGCGCCGCTCGGGGCGCCTGGCCCATTGTTGGATACTTCCACCACGAGTCACGAGCGCGCGACGCCGTGCGAACTTGTGGAGCCGGCGGGACGATTCGCATCGACTTGACTCGTGACGACTTCGGTCTCTCAGACCCGCTCCCCGAGACCGACGTGGTCGTTCACTGCGCGGGAATGATTACCCCGCAGCACAGTCTGGTTCAAAGCACCCCCACGGAGCTTGCCCACCTCTTGCAGGTCAACGCGTTGGGACCTTTGCGACTAACCCAGACGCTCCTCGCCGAATCGCCGGGTTTACGACACGTGGTCTTCGTGCTTTCGACGGCGGTTGCATGCCGCGGAACGGGACCTTACGCCCTGTCGAAAACAACGGGCCTCGCCGTTTCCCGGCTCTTGGCCACCGAATTGGCGCCTCGCGGCATTCGCGTGGACGCCATTGTGCCGGGCTGGACCGAGACCGAAATGGCGTCCGCCGCTGCAAAGTCGTCGGGACGTTGCCTCGACGAGATACGCTCCGGGCACCTCGACGACCGAATCCTCCGACCGGACGAAATCGGCGAGTTGTGCGCCGAGTTACTGTTCGACACATCAGCACGGCCCGGCGGCCACCTTCTCGTGTGGGACCGACGCGATTCGCGCGATCCCGCCTGGCTCGGATTGGATTCCACATTCTCGCTCGATCCGAATCACAAACATCCATTGACCAACAACGTCTGACGCTTTGATCACCTAAGTTGCTGGCAGGCGTCGCCTGCCTTTCGAAGAAAGAGACTCGATGCGAATTTTTGTCACTGGTTGTCATGGTTACATCGGCAGCGTGCTCACGCCCATGCTTTTGAACGAAGGCCACCAGGTGCTGGGGCTTGATAGCGACCTGTATGCGCACTGCACGCTGGGAGTCGAGCCCACAGAGGTGCCTTGCCTGAACGTCGATCTCCGTGACACTCGCGAGAGCGATCTGGCGGGCTGCGACGCGGTCATTCACCTTGCTGCGTTATCGAACGATCCCTTGAGCAACCTCGACCCCGATTTGACCTACGCCATCAATCATCTCGCATCGGTGAGGCTGGCACGCCTGGCCCAACGCGCCGGGGTGGCGCGGTTCCTGGTATCGTCGTCGTGTTCCAGCTACGGAGCGGGGGCCGGCGACGAACTGCTGACCGAGGAGGCCCCGCTGAACCCGGTGACCCCCTATGGCCACTCGAAGGTGCTTGCCGACCGCGATATTTCGCTTTTGGCCGATGACGACTTCAGTCCCGTCTTTCTCCGCAACGCCACCGCCTATGGCTTTTCGCCGCGGCTGCGGCTCGACCTGGTGCTCAACGATTTCGTCGCCGCAGCATTTACCAGTGGACGGATCACGATGCAGAGCGACGGCAGTCCCTGGAGGCCGCTGGTCCATGTGGAAGACATCTGCCGGGCGTTCCTTGCGCTCTTGGCGGCGCCCCGCGAGGTGGTTCACAACCAGTCGTTCAATGTCGGCCGGACCTCGGAGAATTATCGCGTCGGCCAATTGGCGGAAATCGTCATGGACGTCGTGCCCGGTTGTCGAATCGAATGCGCCCCGGGAGCACGACCCGACAAGCGCTGTTATCGCGTCGACTGTGGCAAGTTGGCCGGTGCCGTGCCGGGCTTCAAGCCCCGTTGGAACGCGAGGCTGGGGGCCGAACAACTTTACGAAGCCTACCGGCGCGCCGGACTAACCGCCGACGATCTTGTTGGCACTCGCTACATTCGCCTGCGACAGCTCCAGAAACTGCTCGCCGAAGGCCGGTTGGAGCCGTCCCTTCGATGGCGGACGGAAAAGAGCAAGGATCTCGAGTACGGGCCGGACGCCGCCGTCACACGATAGGGGCAGTTGCATGGCATACTCCAGGACGTGGTAATGCACGGCATCATGATGAGAATTGCAAGGTGACGTAATGCGTTTTTCGAAAGCGAAGCTGGAGGGGAGCTACCTCGTCGACTTGGAACCGATCGTCGACGAACGGGGCTTCTTTGCCCGCGCATGGTGCCAGCGTGAGTTCGCGGCGCGCGCGGCCGTCGTCGAGCTGGCCCAGGTGAACATGGCCTTCACCCGCCGGCGTGGAACACTTCGTGGCTTGCACTACCAGGAGCACCCCTTCGAGGAGGCCAAGCTCGTACGCTGCATCCGCGGCGCGGCACACGTCGTGGCGGTCGACTTGCGTCCCGACTCTCCCACGTATCTCGGCTGGGAAGGCGTCGATCTCACGGCCGATAACCGCCGCGCTCTCTACGTGCCGCAGGGCTGCGCGCAAGGCTACCAAACCCTGGTCGATGACACCGAATTGCTGTATCAGATGTCACAATTCTACACCCCGTCGGCCGCTCGGGGTGTGCGATATGACGATCCTGCCTTTGGTATCGAGTGGCCACTTGACATTGCCATGATCTCGAAGGCAGATGGAAGTTGGGCCCCCTATCTTGCCACTGTGGCCGTCGAAAAATGACGTGCGGTTTGGCCTCATTGGAAACGAGCATGACCCCGTCCGTATTCGCCACCACCGATCGTGCCAACACGCCGTGTGCCAACCTCGGAATGGAAATGCACGCGCTCGCGGCCGAGTTGTTTCCCATCTGCCGAAGTATCACAGGACCAGGTGTTCGCGAGACCTTGGCCATCCTCGGCCGCCACCTGCCGCTGGAGATCCACGAAGTTCCGTCCGGCACTCAGGTCTTCGATTGGCAAGTTCCCAACGAATGGCGCATCCGCGATGCCTTCGTACGCGACGCCGCCGGCCGGCGCGTCGTCGATTTCCACGAATCGAACCTGCACGTCGTCAATTGCAGCGTGCCCGTCCGAATCAGCTTGTCTCTGGCGGAACTCAAGCGCCACTTGCACACGCTCCCCGATCATCCTGATTGGGTCCCCTACCGCACGTCGTACTACCAGGCACAATGGGGCTTCTGCCTGAGCCACCACCGGCTGTTGGAGCTCGAGCGCCAGTATGGCGACGACTACGAATTCGAAGTCTGCGTCGACGCCACGCTGGAACCGGGCACATTAACCTACGCTGAAGCGTACTTTCCAGGCTCGACGGCCGAAGAAGTCCTGTTTTCGTGCCACGTCTGCCACCCCTCGCTGGCCAACGACAACCTTTCGGGAATCGCCGTGGCGACGTTCCTGGCGCGGCACGTCGGCCAGCTTTCGCGGCGCTACTCGTACCGATTCCTGTTCGTTCCGGCGACGATCGGCGCCATCACCTGGCTCAGCCTGAATGAGGACAAGCTGCCCAACATCCGCCACGGGCTGGTGTTGACGCTACTGGGCGACCCCGGCGGTTTTACCTACAAACGCAGCGTGCATGGCGACGCCGAAATCGACCGCGCCGCGGCCCATGTGCTCGCGCACTCGGGCCGCGACCACACGATCGTCGATTTCGAGCCCTACGGCTATGACGAGCGGCAGTTCAATTCGCCTGGCATCGGCCTGAACGTTGGTTGCCTGATGCGGAGCCCGCACGGCCGCTACCCCGAATACCACACCTCGGCCGACGATCTCGACCTGGTGCGCCCGGCGTGCCTGGCTGAATCATTGACGCAATGCGTGGCGGTCGTCGAGTTGCTGGAACACAATCGCGTTTATCTCAACCGCTGCCCCAAGGGTGAACCGCAACTTGGAAGGCGAGGGCTTTACCGCGCCCTCGGAGGGGATCTCGACCGCGCCGGGACTGAGCGCGCGCTGCTTTGGGTCCTGAATCAAAGCAATGGCCGGCACACGCTCTTGGACATCGCCGAACGGGCAAAGCTCCCGTTCGCAGTCGTCCACCGAGCCGCCTGCTTGCTCGTCGAGCAGGCCGTACTGACCGAAGTGGAGCAGGCGACCACGTGAACCCCATTGACGCCCATCCTGTGAGGAGTGACCGAGCGATGAAGGTCGTATTGTTCTGCGGTGGTTTCGGCATGCGGCTGCGGGAATTCTCGGAGTCGATTCCCAAGCCGATGGTCAACATCGGCTATCGGCCGATCCTGTGGCACGTGATGAAGTACTACGCCCATTTCGGCCACAAGGACTTCATTCTTTGTCTTGGCTGGAAGGCCGACGTGATCAAAGAGTACTTCCTCAAGTACGACGAGTGCCTCTCGAACGACTTCGTGCTCACTTCGGGCGGCGCGCATGTCGACCTCCTGGCCAGCGACATTCACGACTGGAAAATTACGTTTGTCGACACCGGTTCGACCTCGAACATCGGTCAGCGACTGCTTTCCGTCGAACAACACCTCGCCGGCGAGGAGACTTTTCTGGCCAATTACAGCGATGGACTGACCGACCTCCACTTGCCCAACCTTGTCGGCTTCCACGATGAACAGCGGGCCGCCGCGACCTTTCTGGCCGTGCGTCCCAACCAGAGCTTTCACACGGTGACGATGAACGGTGACGGCTCGGTCCGCCGGATCGAAGCCATCGGGGAATCGGACATCTGGATGAACGGAGGCTACTTCGTGCTCAGCCACGAGATCTTCAACCACCTCCGCCAGGGCGAGGAGCTGGTCGTCGAACCGTTTCAACGTCTGATCGACCAGAAGCGGCTGGCGGCGCTGAAATACGAAGGCTTTTGGGGCTGCATGGATACCTACAAAGAAAAGCAACGGCTCGACGACATGTACGCCCGGGGCGATGCGCCGTGGGAGCTTTGGAAGCAGCCGCTCGCGCCGCCGGAACCTGTCGCCGTCGAGCGGCCGCGGCGCCGCGCGAGGGTGGCGAAATAGACCATGTTCTCACGTTGACCTGGGAAAGCGCGGCCAATCCAAAATCGAAGATCCCCCACCATGCATCAGCTACGTCTCGACCAGGTGCGCTCGGTGCTCTGCATCGGCTGCCATGCCGACGACATCGAAATCGGCTGTGGCGGCACGTTATTGCACTTGTTAGGCGCGCAGCCGATCGACGTGCACTGGGTCGTGCTTTCGGCCGCAGGTCCGCGGGCCGACGAAGCGCGGCATGGGGCTGAGCTCTTCCTCAAGGGCGCCCGCAAGAGCACCGTCGTGGTCCACGATTTTCCGGATAGTTTCTTCCCCTACGCTGGCCGCGAGCTGAAAGAATGCATCGCCGGCCTGCAGCGGGAAATTTCGCCCGACCTGGTATTTACCCACCGCCGCGAAGACCTGCACCAGGACCACCGCCTGGTGGCCGAACTGACCTGGTGCGCGCTGCGCGACCACTTAATCCTGGAATACGAGATTCCCAAGTACGAGGGGGACCTGGGGCACCCAAATGTCTTCGTCCCGCTCGACGAAGCGACGTGCCTGCGCAAGATCGAAACGCTCGGTGTCGCCTATCCGACGCAGCGCGCCAAGCCTTGGTTCACGCCCGACACGTTCTGGGCCTTGCTGCGGCTTCGCGGCCTGGAGTGCAATTCGCCCACGCGTTTCGCCGAAGGGCTATACGCGCGTAAAGTCGCGTTGGTGTAGATTCAATCACTCAATCGGTCAGTTCGAACGGAAAATCGTTCGCACCGCCCGCCGTGACGCTGGCCTTGAAAATCGGGTTCTTCACGTCGGCGTATTTCAAGGGCAATGCTGATTCCGATCCAACTGCATCGGCCGCTTCGTTCTGCTTCTGTTCGCCTGGCTGTTGAACTTTCATCTGAACTTTCATCATCATGCCATTGCCCTTACGCGCTCGTTCTTCCGGCGGCAGCTTCGACCATTCGTCGACTGAAATAAAGGGAACTTCCTTTCTGGTCGGCAGGCCTTGTTTGATGGTGACGTTGTACTCACCGGTCAAAGCCCCGTTGACAAACGTCGATCCACCAACATGGGTTTGGAGAGTGAACCGGCCGTGCGCGTCGGTGACCCCGGTCGCCGGTTTGCCCGACAAAAGATCCGCCGGGATAAAACTGACGTGAGCGTCGGCGACGGGTTGACCCTTGTACGTCAACGTGCCGGTGGCGGGCACGGTTGGCAGCTTGGCGGCCTTGCCACACCCGGACATAACCGAGAGCATGACAAGCAGACCCGACGCAAAACGCGAATTCATGCTCGTGGTTTCCTTGCCTGGCTGACATTTGTGGTCCATGACATGAAAAGACGAACGGTGGTTGGAATCAGGGTTCGAGATTGGTCATGGGGCGGCCATCCCGTCGGTCGCCCAGGCGTTGATAAGTGTCGTAATTGATGGTCTCAATCAAAAAATGGACCGAACCATCGCAATACACGAACAGCGCACCTGCCGGGTGCTTCGAGCGGAAACCGTACTGCACCGCGACATCGCCAGAGTAGTGCGGATTACTAGAACCTGGCATTTGGGAATAGCTCGGAAACCCGGGCGCCAGGACTTCGGTGAAGCCATTGGCGTTATACATCGCCGAAGTGCAATACGGGAAGTTGACGGGCGCGATGGTGCTGTTCAAGTTCGTGTTGTAATTGTCCCAAAACGCATTATCGCCTACCGCCTGGGCACAAAGGGGCCGCATCTCACCCATGGCAATCACGCTTTCCGTGCCATCGGTGACGTCGCGTAGATTCGCCGCCCAATCAACATGGGCGAATGCCCCTGGGCACTCAGTGCCCCCGGTAATGCTCCAGCTATCCCCCCACTGAGCCGAGTTGTCCCCAAACCAACCGGGATAAGCGCCCCCGATGACACCAGAATATGGTGAAACGCCCGAGTACGGCGCCAGGTTGCCAAATGGGCCGAACGCCCCGCCTCCAAGGAAATTAGGTCCTCCGGTGGCAGCGACTGGTCCCAGGCAAGGCATATAATTCGACAATGATGGCTGCATGGGATCCCACGGCGAATTGTCGGGCCGCGGAGAGTCGGAAGGGCACTTCAACCCGGGAATCGGGGTGCGTGACACCGGCCCTTGAGGGCCGCTGTCGAATAGGCCGGGAATATTTTCATTTTCGTCGATGTACATGCCAAAACGGAAATCCAATGCGTCGTAAATCGCCTTCTGTTCGATGTAAGGGAGCAAGCGAGTGATCGCGCCACCGCGTTCCCATTGATGGTCAACCGCCATGTTGTAGGCGGCACGATAGTCGCAGGCGTAACCGATGGGAAACCGGTTGTAGATATCGTGATAATTGTGCAGCGCGATGCCTAACTGCTTGAGGTTGTTGGTACACGACGAACGGCGGCCAGCCTCGCGCGCGGCCTGAATGGCGGGCAACAACAGCGCAATCAAGATGCCGATGATCGCGATCACCACTAACAACTCCACTAGCGTAAAGGCCGTTCGCTTGAGTAGCCTACTCAAGAAATGACTCATCTGAAGTTCTCTAAAAATCGGCATTATAACATTGAAAGATTGCGTGGCTAGTATAAGTGACCAGCATTCGAATGACAACTAATATCAAGAAAATGTGCCGTGCGACGGCCCAGGTTTGGTGGATTCCGGCGGGGGTGGCATAATGGCCGCTGAAAGGAATCCCCATGAGCGAAAAACCACGATCCACTGGCGGCGAGCGAGACACAACCACCCACAACAGGCCGCCCTCGGCCGCCGATCGCGCCATGCGCAACGCTCGTACAGCGTCCGGCCCTCTGCCAGAACTGGAAAAGCGCTAGGGAAAACCTGGATTAGCAACTTGGGGGTGGTCAAAAAAGTGGATCGCGGCGACCCGAAAGTCGCCGCGATCCTGAAGGCATATGCCGCAAGCTTGCTCAATTAGAGACCAGCTTGCTGAATTAGAGATCTGTCGCCGAAATCGCTTCCGCCCCCGAGCGTGTGTTCAATTGGTTCCAGATCGTCAAGTCGATATTGAATTGAATCGAACGAGCCGAACCATCGCCGAAGCCCACAATCACGCCACCGGGATGATTGCTGTCTGAACCGGGCCAATTGGAATTCGGTCCGAAAATGCCGTTGAATAATGGCTGATAGCCAAAAGTCATAGGCGGCCCATTGTAGATGATATCGAAATTTCCACTTGGAGCTGCTCCGACCTGATTAGGGGAAAAATCGGCAAGGGCACCAGCATAGGGGGCTTCTCCGGTTATGCTCGAACACGAAGCTGCAAACAACGAACGAAACACCCAATTCACGGGCACATTAGCGTTATTAAGAACTACTGAACGCGATTTACCACTGCCGGGCGCAAACCATGGCTGAGTCAAAGGCGTGGCCGGCGTCTTCCAGAAGAGGGGTGGTATATAATTGGTCGCCGCCCCACCATTAGCCAAGCTATATGCGTAGCCGAGCCCGAGCGGTCCCGTATTCAGCATATCATCGGCGCCGGAGAAATTTATACCATTGAGGTTGCCTGCAAAAAGGGAATTTGTGCCTGGAGTTATAGGTCCGGCAGTACTGCAGGACGTGACCTCAGCGATGGCAATCGTATTGGAAAGGCCATCCCGAATGGCGGCAAGCGCACATGGCTCGTTGAAGCTGAAGACACCCTTGCACTGCGCGGGCAGATTGGATGTCCAATTGAGGTAAGAGCCGGCAGTCCCCTGGGCGGCGCCATACCAACAACCCATCGCACCGGCATAGTTCGTATGGGCATACCCGCCAGTTTGTTTGATATTGAAGACCACGCCGTCAGAGGGACAACGGAATTGCGCGATCACCTGCCCAACCAGGTCACCGTTATACCGGTTTCCGGGAATATTACCGACATTGTTATCTTGGCCGCAATATGGCTGGCCAGGCCCCGCTACGGTTTGTACTCCCGGTATTACCTGAGTTACTCCACCCTGCGGCCCCACCCACGTACTCTTGTTGATCGCGTCGTAGAGCGGCTTCTGTTCCACGAACGGGAAGAGCGCTACGCACCAGGTCGTTCGAAGAGAAGTGTTCGGATTGGAAACGGGAATGACGCCGCTCCCCTTCCAGAGCGCATCCGCCGGGAACATCTTGTAAGTATCAGCATACTCGTTCATTCCCAGAACGATCTGCTTCGTGTTGTTCGTGCATTGCGAACGGCGAGCCGCTTCTCTCGCCGCCTGCACGGCCGGCAACAACAGAGCAATCAAAATACCAATGATGGCAATCACTACCAACAACTCGACTAGCGTAAACCCCGCACGCCTACTGGGGCGGCACGGCCGACCGTGCCGACACAAAACAAGTTTTCGCGACATGGGACACCCCATCAATAAAGGGAAGTAAAGAAATTGAATGACACTCCAGCGACACAACATAACACGCTTTCCAAGGCGTGTCCACAAAAAATTTCCAAACCTCGAAGAATTCTTTTCGCGGCGAATTGACGAACCACCCACAATGACTGGTTTCCGAGGCGTGAGAATTTCCATCCTCATCCACCCTTGATTTCCACAAACCCGTACCGATGGCGCGCCCAGACCGGCGTGACTGTGAACGCGACCAATAATTGCCGAAGCGGCAAGTCGATCCCTTCGTTGAAAAAGCTGCCGAGTGTGGCCAGGCCCCAATCGTTTTCGTCGAGAATTGCGAATCGCGTTAGCAAGGCTTCCAGCTCGAATCCCTCGATCTGACCGCCAACTTGTTCGCAGAAACCACGTTCGGCACTGGCGATAGCGCTATACGCCTCTAGTGTCAAGGGGGGAGACGCTTGCTGGGCGAAAAGGCACAATTTCAATTCGGCGACCGTGGTCGACAAATCAACACCCGACGCCAGGCGCGCGTAATGGCGATCGTCATACATGGCGACGGCACCGCCAGCGGCCGGCATCGAGACATTGCCGAACGTCGCCCGTCGTCCCACGACTTTAGGGTTGGCTTCAGCGATCAAATCTGGGACTTTCCGGACACAGGCAAAATTGGCGAGACGGGTACCTTCGCCCTTTGAGTTACAGCGTAGGACTTCCTCGTAAACGACTCTCGACGCCTGAAAATCCGCTTCGTTTCGCTGTGCTTTGGCTAGCGAGGCGCGCTGGAGCCAACGGAGCAAGTCGGACGTGGCCCGCACGTAGGCAGCCAGGTCGGCGGCGAATTCCGGCGATTTCGCCGCAAGCCTGCCAAGCGGTTGCTCCGCTCCGCTGGCAAGGAGCCGTCCGTGATCGAATTCCAACAGCGGCGCCAACGCCGCGACGTATTCTTGGTGTAGGCTTGCCACGTCGTTGGTCGCAACGCGGGCGGTGTCGGCATCGATCAATCGGGCGCACGCTTGAATTATGGCGCCGGCGAAACGCTCGTATTCCTTCTCAAGCGCGCTCAAATCAGGCGGAATCCCTCCAATTCCAGTCAATTGCTTCAGGCCCCAATGGTGCGCGCGGGCACGCCAGGTCGCCAACTGCGCCTGGCGCCAACGAGCGCCGATCGCTGCAATCAGCTCCGGCCCCGTATGCTCATTGCCGTCAAAACTTCCCTTTCCTGCCTGGGCGACACCTTCAATCGCCGTGCCGATTTCGCGCTCAATTGCCGCAAAATCGGGCGTTTCTCGCGCGATCGACTGTTTGCGCTCGTCGATGGCCCGGTTGCCAATCATCGTGAAGAGTTCCGATTCGATCGGAGGCAAGATCCTATGAAACGGGCCGAAGCCAGTCTGTTGGGTCGTCGGATCGTACCAAAATCCTTGCGGCGTCAGCCTGTCGATCGGTTCGTAAAGGGCCTGGGCCGCTTCATCCCATTGTTTTTGCTCGGCCAACTGCTCCGCCTTAGGGATGGACTTCTTCTCCTGCTTGGCTGCTTCGTTCAACCACTTCTCTCGAGTGCTTGCCACAAGTTTCGCAACTTTGTCGTCGGCCAGAATCTTCGATCTGAGTTCCATCAAGCGTATTCGTGCCTCGCGTACAGTCTCAAGTATGGGAAAGCTTGCCGGTTCACCCACAAGCTCTAAACGTTTTCCCCTTCGTTCGGCCTGGGAAAGGGCCGTGGCTGCCTTGCCGATTTCAAGCAGCATCGCTTTCTTGAAGCCGCTCGCCTCATGTGCCTCGATGACCTGCCGAATAAGTTCCGTAGCGCGCTGGTAGGCATCGAGGGCCGTCGCATATTCTCCCTGATTGCCCGGAAGTGGACCGCAGGGGAAAACGGCCTCGGGATCATCGGAACTGGGTCCGGCGGCAAATGTCGCCGCACCCGAAAGGAGGCAGATGCAGATATTGACGGCCGAATAAATGGCAAGCAATCGAGGTCTCTGTAGGTTCATGGAACAACTCCTTGTGCGCCGTCGCGTACGGTTAAGGACAGTTGATCAAGAAATGCGACGTTAGCACCCGGCGACGTCGCGCCGCGCGAAGTGCATTAGCGGATTGCGCCGCCAAATTTGCCGCGCACGTCGACAGCGGCGCCGCCGTCGCTGCTGATGATCTTGCCCGATGCGATTTCGCCGGCGAACTCTTGAGCGCCGGCTTTGGTGATCGACACTTCGATCGGCTCATCCGGCGCCGACTGCCAGACCGGGCCGTCGGCCTTGGCTTGAACGAAAATCCGGGCTTTGACCTTTTGCCCCGCCAACGATTCGGGCTGGTGCGAGGGAACCTCGGCCCAGATCAACACCGAGGGAAACGATTCTCGCTCGGCATCGGCATAGCTCGCGAGCTGCAAGACGGCGGGCCGCGATCCGGGCAATTGGGTCAGGCTGACAAAACATGCTTTTGCGTCCAACGCTTCGCCCATTTCCAATTGCATGTAGGAGCTCGCGGACGCCACCTGGTCGGCAACCTGATCGGTCGCATCTTGCCCGACGTTCTTGACCTTATCAACCCCTTCGCCGACTTTCTTCTTGAGGTTATCCATGGTTTCGCTACTGCAGCCCACGAGCAGCGTGAGTATCAGGCACAACGTGGCCCTGGGTCGGCCAGCTTTACGGCAGTTTGTCATAATCCGCTCGCTTTCGAAGAAAAATGTATGACACCCCCGGGGTGATTGTAACATCAAACGCGCTGGAAGCACAAATTGTCGCAGGAGAAATTAGGCTTTGCCGGCGTTCAAGGGCCATTGGACCCATGAATTGCGGATTCGATCGACTCGCCGCCAGTGCGTGCCGCGGCAAGGTGACTCCGGGCCAATTTGCCTTCGCCTTGTTCGTCAAAGAATTCCGCCAGGAATTCGTGTGCCTCGCGCAGCTCGCCATGATAACGCAGCGCCGACATCATCCACACGGCCGCTTCCGTCTTGCGTTCTTGGTCGAGCAGAATGCGCGCTGCTTCGAGGCGCAGCTCGACATTGTCGACGGCCTTGATAAGCGCCGAATTGATGTCGGCAAGGCGGGTCGTCTGGTTCTCCAGCACGAGCGACCGCTGCAAGTGCCTTCCGGCCGCCGCGACGTTTCCCAACTTCGACAGCGTCGTTCCCAGCCCATAGTGGGCGGCCGAGTCGTTTGGGGCGATTTTCATGGCTTCCTCGTATCGGCGCGCCGCCGACTTGTAATCCTGGGAAGCCAAGGCGATCTGGCCCAAGATCAACAACGCTTGAAGCCGGCTCTGCGAATCCAGATCCCGCGCCACCGCCGACTCCAGCTCCCGCCACGCCTCGTCTTGCCGTCCCTGCTTGAAATGGCACATTCCCAATGTTAACGACACTCGCGGGTCGCCGGGGGCCTGGCGGCGGCCTATTTCGCTCTCGACCAGAGCCGCGTCGACCTGGTTCCGTTCCAACAGCGATTGCGCCAGCCAAAGTCGCTCGTGGATGCGCCGCGGATCAAGCCTCAGGACCTGGCGGAGCTCGGCTTGCTCCTTTTCCGGATCCCTCATCGTGTTGTGGAATTGGGCCCTCCAAATCCGCGCGCGGACGCTGTCGGGCCGCCATTCGACCCAGTAATCGAGGCAAGCCTTCCCCTCACTGACGCGAAATTCAGCCAGATAGCCCATCGCCAGCGCTTCGTACACGTCTTCCGCCAATTCATCGTCGCAGTCCCCACCGAGCAGTTGGGCCAAGCGCCGTTCACCCTGCTTGAGGTATCCCAATTGAAACGCCACCAAGGTCCGTTGCCGCTGGAGGTCCTTTTGAAACCAGCCGAGCTGCGCTGCCCGCTCAAAGCACTCTTTGGCCGGGCGATAGCGGCCCGCCCGTCGATGAACGACGCCCAGCCGAAAGTGGATTTCCGCGCGCTTTGGCTGCCGCCGCTCGGCAGCTTGCAACCAGGTGCGTGCCGCATCCAGGTCCAAGTCGGCCATGGCACGCCGCGCACGCGCCAGGTCGTAGTTGACCAGCTCGTTCCGGGCAACCCACCAGGCGAAAGGCGCCGAAGTCATCAGCAACAGTAAGATCACGGCGCGCCGGCCTGTTTGTGGCTTGCTCATCGTGATTCGAACCTTGACCTAGCGGCCATGCAACGGAGAACTGGTCGTACTTCAAGGAAAGATCAGTTTTCATCGGATCTCGCGGGTCCGTCAGGTTTGCTCCGCACCTCCAACTCGGTCCCGCTCCGCGCCTCCTCGCGGTGGTGTCTGGCCTGTTCGTGCGCTCCCTGCTCTTCGCAAACTTTGGCCAGCAGTTCGTGCGCCACGCGCAGCCTGGGCTCGTGGTACAAAGCCGACATCATCCAGTTCGCCGCCTCGGACTTTCGCCCTTGCTCCCACATGATGCTGGCGGCTTCGACGCGAAGCGCGACGTTCGTGGTGTCTTCGGATATCGCCATTTTGATTTGGGCCATGCGATCGGCCTGATTCTTAACGGTCTTGCACCGCTCCAAGGTCTGGCTGGCGAGATCATCTTCTCCCATTGTCCTTTGTGCGATTCCCAGGCCGTACACGGGCGCAGGATCTTGCGGCGCATGTTGGACTGCTTTAGTATAGTACCCTGCTGCCTTCTGAAATTCCCGCTCGGATGAGGCGATTTGACCCAACGTGGTGAACGCCCTCGCCAATTGCTCGTCGTTCAGTGCCGTATTCCCCGCGCTCGCGGCCGTGACCGCCGATTCCAATTCAAGACTTGCTTCCTTCGTTCGCCCTTGCCTAAAACGACACATTCCAATTCCCAGCCGCACAGCCGGGTTGTCCGGCGCCTGGCGGCGGCAGATTTCGCACTCGGCGATTGCCTCGTCGACGCGCGTTTGTTGCAAAAGCAACTCAGCGAGCGCCAACCGCTCGGCGAGGCGTCCCGGAGCAATTCGCAAGACCTCGCGAAGGTCGGCTTCGATGCTCTTCGGATTCGGCAATATAGCGCTGTGGAAATAAGCGCGCAACAAGAGTGCGCGCAGGCTGTCGGGCCGCCAGTTGGTCCAAAGGCTCAGGCAGAGAGTGGCGTCTTTGAGCCGATAATCGGCCAGGTAGCCGATGGTCATCGCCTCGTAGATGTCTTCCGCCATGTCGTCGTTTCCACCTTGCTCGGACACGTTCGTCATGTAGGTTTCGGCCTGGTCAACGTCACCCTTTTGAAACGAAATCAGCATCCCTTGCCGCTCCAGGTCCTCTTTCGGCCAGCCGAGCGACTTCGCGCGTAGAAGGTGCTCCTCGGCCAAACGGTATTGAGCATGGCGGCGGTAGGCGACGGCCAGCCAATATTGCACGTCTGGCCGGTCGGGCTGTCGACGTTCGGCGTCTTGCAACCAATCGATGGCGCCTTCCAGGTCGACGTTATCCAGGGCGCGCCTCGCCTTGTACAGATCGAGGCTGACCAGAGCATGCCGTCCAATCGGTCTCGCGACCAACGATACCACCGCCCCCGCCAGCAATACGATCACCACGCGGCGGCGGCGCATCGCGTCGTGTCGGGATGAGTTGCGTGTGCTCACGTCAGGGTAGGTGCTGGTGAGTTGGTTAATGGCTGGTACAGGGCGGTTCAATGATGACCTTTGTCTCGTTCTCTTTGACGGCGGCCGGAGCAGCGGGGGTTGTTGTGAGAATTGCACCAAGATCGCTTCACGGTCCACCCAGATTGGCTTGCCCGCCACGTATCTGCGATAACTGTTCGCGCGCCTTGGCGTGTTGCGGATCGAGCAGAATCGCCGCGCGGTACCAGCCGGCAGCATCGTCCTCCATACCGAGCCGTTCGGCCATTAAACCCAAGCGAAAACAAGTGTTGGAGTTTCCTGGCTCGCGCGCGGCATCGAGGCGCAATTCAGTATATTCCTGTTCCAACTCGCGGAGCTGCGAGGCCTTTTCCGCGTGTTGTTTGGCCAGGTCGTCTTGATTCAGGACGTACAGCGCTTGCGAAAAGAGCACGTGCAAAGCCTGACTTTTCGGACGGAGCGCCGAGGCGCGCTTCAGGATCTCGATGGCGCCGGTTGCGTCCTTGCCTTCCATCGCCAATCGGCCTTGCATCAACAGCGCGTCAAAGTGGTCCGGATCGAGCGCAAGTACCCGAGCGACGCAATCGCGTGCGGCCCCAAGGTTGCCCAAGGCAAATTGGCACTGCGCGAGCAAGGCCAGCGAATCGGGCGACTCGTCGGTGTCCTTCAGCGTGTCGATTGCCTCCTTGTGCCGCAACGTTAGCGTTTGGATTTGTGCCAGATCCAAAAGCGCTTCTTGACGCGCACTGGGCGGCATGTAAAAGGGGTTGGCCGTTCCGCGCCGTAGCATCTCACGCAAGTCGTGGATCGCCAAATCGTATTGGAAATACTTCTGATGGATCGTAGCCATGAACCGGTACGGTCTGGGATCATTCGGGAGCAACTCGGCCGACCTGGCCAGGTGCGCCTCCGAGCGTCCAAAGTCGCCGGCGTCGAAGTAGGCGGCACCCAAACAGCCGTGCGCCTCGGCCATGTTGGGATCGAGTTCGAGTGCCGTTAGCAGGGCGCGCTCGGCGTCGAAGAATTGCCGCTTTTGCAGAAGTGTCCGCCCGGCAAGCGTCAGCGCCAGCACCTGGGTGTCGGGGTGGTCAACCGCCAAGCGGAATTCGTCCAAGGCGTCGTCGGGCTTTTGCTCCTGCAATAACAAAATGCCGTTGAGCAGGCTGGCATGAGGTTCGAATTCCGGCAGGCCCTCCAACCGTAGCAATTCGTAGCGGGCGGTGTCGAAGTCGTCTTGCCCCAGCGCCTTCAGGGCCCTCCGATAGGCAACCGCTGGACGGTTGATGTAAGAGAAGCCGTAGGCGGCACAACCTAACATAACGGCCAGTATCACCCACAACGCCCACCGCCAACGCACCGGCCTGTTCCGTTGGATCGGCGCAGCCAGCGCGGCGTTGGCCGAATCAACCGAGGGCACATCGCCGTGCTGGTCGCCGCTTGAGCCAACTGCTGCTCGCGTCAATAGTGGCTCTGGAATTTCATTGAGGGCATCCATCGGCTACCTGCATTGGCTGGGCCTTGCGCACCCTGCGAGAGTCGGGATCGCTTGGCAGTGCGCAGTCTCTACCGATCGATTTTAAGCGGTGGCAACACGAAAGTCACGAGCCTGGTTTCGCCTGAATTAGATCAAGTAAAGGCTGATCGTTTCCAGCGGCCGACACGGCTTTGGCACCATCGGCAGTCTCAATGGCGACCGTTTCCGCCGCCGCATCGAGGACTTCCTGTGCCAGTTCGTGCTTACCATGTTTTTCGTAAAAGTCGGCCAAGAGTTCGCCCGCTTCGCGACACTTGGGGTCGTATCGCAATACCGACTGCATCCAAGCCGCCGCGTCGGAATGCCGCCCCTGATCGACCATGAGCCGCGCCATCTCCAGTCGCAATGGCAGGTCGTCAGGGCGCCTCATGAGCTCCAGATTGATTTCGACCTGACGTTGGTCCAGCTCCAATAACCGTTGCGAACGCTTGAGGTACTTTTGGGCCAATTGGTCTTCTCCCAACTTCGACAAGGCCAATCCTAGGCCATAAGCCGCGGTGGCGTCATAGGGCCGCAGATCCAACGCCTCCTTACAATACCGCTTCGCCGCCTCAAAATCGTGTTCAGACGAAGCGATATGCCCCAAAATCGTCAACGCGCCCATTCTCGCGGTAGGTTCCAAGCGGGGCGTCAATGCCAATTCCAATTCCCGTTTTGCCTCATCCGGCCGTCCCAAGTGAAAATAACACGCTCCCAACCGCGCCCCCACGTTGGGGTCGTCGGGCGCCTGTTCCCGGCATAACTCGCACTCGACCAGCGCTTCGTCGACCCGCTTCTGGTCCAAGAGCAATTGCGCCAGCCTGAGACGCTGGCGCACACGCCGCGGGTCGATCCGCAAAATCTCGCGCAGCTCGGATTGCAGCTTTTCCGTACTCAAAACCGCGTCGTACATGGTCGCGCGCGTCAGCCGCGCGCGAACACTCTCCGGGTGCAATCGCACCCAAAGATCCGAAACGGAACCGGCTTCGGGCACACGGTGGTCGGCCATATAACCCAGCACCATGGCCTCGTAAATATCTTCAGTCAACTCGTTGCTTACTTTCCGCTCAAGCAACTTCCGCAAGAAAGGCTCCATCTCGGTGATATTGCCCATCTGAAAACGAAGCATCCACTCCTGTCGTTCAACATCTTTGCGCGAATACCCCAAGGCCAACGAGCGCTCCAGGTGCTGGCGCGCCGGGCGGAAAGCTCCGCTACGACGGTATACTGCACCCAACAAGAATTGGGCTTTCGCAGAATTGGGCGCGCGCGACTCCGTGGCATGCAGCCAAGCCAGTGCTTCAGTCAATTCTAGCTCGCCAATGGCGCGGCGCGCCCGGAACAGGTCGTAGCTCACCAAAGCGCGCGGAACGACGAACTTTACAGCAATTGCCGCCACCGCCGCCCAGACCAACAGCCACCTCGCCCAGCGCCAGCTTCGGCCCGCACGACGCCGAGCCGGTCCGCTGAGCACGGTATCGAGGTCGCGTGGCATCAGTCGTCGTTCAAATCGAAGGAAAAGTCGTTCTTGCCACCCGCTGGCACCGTGGCTTTGAGCGTCGTCGTTTTCGGGTTGGCGTACTTTGCCGGCAGCACGAAGGCTTGAGGTTCACTAGGAGGTACATCTTTAAGATCTTTCGCAAACTCCTTTTGCTTCTCGATCTCTTCCTCCGACATAACCTTTCCGAATTGGGGAACTTCGGCGGGCTTTGCGACCGCACCGCTCGACTTGGCCACGGTTACGTTGTACTCGCCGGCAAGGGCACCTGGAGCCATCGTAGAGCCGCCTGCAAACGTTTGCAGGGTGAACTTGCCTGCGGCGTCGGTCGTGCCTCCGGCCGCTTTTCCAGATTCGGGATTGGCGGGCGTAAAGCTAACTGAGGCACCCTCGACAGGCTGTCCCTTGTAAAGTATCGTGCCGCCGGCGGGCACGGTGCTTAGTTTGGCTCCCTTGCTCCCGCATCCAATTGCTCCTGCAAGCATACTTGCCGCCACAAGCATCGCCAAATATCGGGCCGGAAAGACTGCATTAAAAAACATACTCATTGCCTCGCTTACGCATGATGAAACGTTTGGATGACTACTCGAAAAACGCCTCCGCCAACGTGAACGGCTAAGCACGGGCCAGCACCGCCATGGCAACGAGCCTGACCAACCGCCGCGCTGGCTACTCAAAGAACGTGGGCGAAGCCAGCGCACCAAAGCCTTGCCAATACCCCCCGCAAAGAGGCCAGCTCAACTTTTAGGGGTTGAGTTGCGTAACTGGCCTTCCATCACGACGATCACCCAGTTTCTGATAGGTGTCGTAGCTCATAGTCTCTTGCAGGAAATGCACTGAGCCGTCGCAGTAAACAAACAGGGCACCCGCCGGGTGCTTCGAGCGGAAACCGGCATTTTCCCCAAGTCCAGCGTGGGCCCCAGCTACTCCGACGCCTGTCAAATATCCCAAGCCAGGTCCAAGGGGCTCCTGTGCGCCAGAGTTGTTGTAGACATTACTGATGCAGGTGGGAGCATTGATCGGCATTAAGGTCCACATGCCACTTAAGCGTGAACTCCAAAATGTCCCCCATGTGCCGGGCATCGAGCACAATGGCCTTGTTTCACCGATTGCAATGACGTTCTCGGTGCCGTCGGTGATATCACGCAAACCGGCAGACCAAGTCCAGCGACTGAAAGGTCCAGGATCATTTTGCGCTCCGGTACTTATGTTGTCGGCAGTCGCCCACGAGGGCGCATCATTAAACCAGCCGTTATTGCCTGCTATACCCGGTTGTTGGCCATTGTAAGGCGAGACGCCGGTATACGGCAGGAACGCGGCATTTACCGGCGCCGGGTCACTAAAGTTACCGCCGGGACCCATGTTTGGGTGGTAATTCGACATTGAAACACCCCAGTTCGGGCTGGTGTCGGGTCGGGGTGAGTCGGACGGGCATTTCAAGCCAGCTATGGGCGTGGCGGAACCAGAAACGCCATCGGGGCCTCTTTGATTCCACATCGTTGGGCCCGACTTAAAGTTCAGCGAGTCGTAAAGCGCTTTTTGCTCGATATAAGGTAGCAAACGAACGATTGGGCCGCCACGTTCCCATGGAGTGACCCAACTGCCATTCTCCTCAGTTGCAAAGGGCATTGGTAAACGGTTATAAATGTCATGATAGTTATGCAGTGCGATGCCCAACTGTTTCAGGTTGTTGGTGCAAGAAGACCGGCGCCCCGCTTCGCGGGCAGCCTGGATTGCGGGCAACAACAGCGCGATCAGGATCCCGATGATTGCGATAACAACCAGCAACTCCACTAACGTGAAGGCTGTTCGCCTGAGCAACTTCCGCAGCTCGATACTCATAAGTGGAAATCCTTAAATGGAGGAACGGGGGAAAACATTAAAGATGCAGGTAGATAAAATAACCGATTGCTGGCGGGATTGCAACAAAAAAAGAAGGGTTTTTGAATTCGCAAGAGAGCCGCTGCCGACACCAACTGAATGGGTCGATTTTGGCGTGTGATTTCCACCATATCGCCTGAGTGTGCCACGGTCATTGGACCGACGTTCGCCGCCAAACCGAACGACCACCCCAATAGGGCTATATCCCCCCGCCCGCCAGTGGGCGTTCAGCGCAACCGAACCGACCAGAAAAAGTAGCGATTCCGTGTGTTCCGCTTTCAATCGAGCGTCAGGAACCCCCCAACTTTACTGGATCGACATGCTCGAGGGTTCGGTATTGATCTTGGCCCTCGGTGATTTCGATCAACTGGTTCAGGGGAACGTTGTGAAACAACTGCCTCTCGTCCGTTGTCGGCCAGTGGATTTCGATCGATTTGATCTTATCCGCCTTTCCCAGTCCAATGTTTTGTCGCAGTGGATTGCACCCGAAGCTCCCGCCACTGTTCACGTGTCTATAGATCGATCGCTCTTTCCCGTCTTCCACGATGGTCACATGAATCATCGCGCCAACCGCTGACTTGTTGGATCGGTCGCCGACCAGCTTGACGGTGATCCAGTGATGGCCGAAGCCTGGGTTCTCGAACAACGCGTCGTTGAACTTGTCGCCCGGGAGCTGACCCCCACGGTTGGAATAGACGTCCTGGTCGCCATCGTTGTCGATGTCCGCAAAACTGACACCGTGCCCCTTCTGCAGGTGGCCAAAGCCGCCATCCATGGTGACATTGACAAATCCCGTGCCTCCCTGATTCAAGTACATCACGTTGGGCCAGAGGTCCCAGTACGGGACGTTGCCGGTAGTCAGATAGATGTCGAGGAAGCCGTCGCCGTTCAGATCGCCGAAGTTGGCTCCCATCGGTTGCGCAGGGAACGTCAGGCCTTGCTGGCGCGCCACCTCGACGAACCCGCCATGTCCGTCGCCCCGATAGAGAGCGGGGATCTCATACTCCACGTGCGCTCCCGCGGGACTTCCGCCTTTCGGAATCAGGCGAATGTAGCCTTCCTTACCGGAGGGGACTTCCTCGCCCAGAGCACTCAGCGCAAGGCGGTCAACGTGCCAGGCCGTTGAACTGAGGAACAAATCAAGCACGCCGTCGTTGTCGAAATCCCAAAACCAACTCGGAAAGCTCGATCTCGGGCGGCGAATGCCCAACGACGCGGCCACATTCGTAAAGGTGCCGTCACGGTTATTGCGGAACAAGTGCACAGGGTGAGTCGTCACAAGCAAGTCGGGAAACCGATCTCCATCGAAATCACCCCAGACGGTCGCCATGGAGAACACTTCAATCTGCACGCCGGCCGCCTCGGCGACATCCGTAAACGTGCCGTTCCCATTGTTCCGAAATAATTGGCAAGGGGCTCGAATGGCTTTCGCTGTTCCCCGGGATGCCATGACGCGAGGGTCGGTTTGCGCCTCATTGGCCACGAACAGGTCCAGGTCGCCGTCGTTGTCGTAGTCGGCCCAGGAGGCGGTCTTGTTCGGGTTGGAGACTTCGCCCAGCCCCGCCTCGAACGTCACGTCCGTGAACGTGGCGTTTCCGTCGTTCCGCAGCAACGAGTCCGGATGGCGGCCCTCCTCCCCCATCCATGCGCCGCGCATGATGTACACGTCCAGATTGCCGTCATTGTTGTAATCGGCTTGGACCATATTGAGACCGCCATAAAAGCCGGCCAAGCCCGCCTCCTTAGTCCGATCGGTGAAGGCGCCATCCCGGTTGTTTCGAAAGAACCGCGTGGGCATCGTCGGTCCCGCCGAACAGATGAGAATATCGAGGTAATCATCGTTGTCAAAGTCATCCACGATCACGCCGCCCGCGTGATCCATCGTTTCCAAGTCCAATTTAGGCATCACATTCTCGAACCGTGGAAATTCGACTTTCGACTGGAAGAACTCGGGGGGGATTCGGTATTCTTCCGGGACCTGATCAGGATATTCATCGAGGGTCATATAAGCCACGTTCATCAGCCAGATCGAAGCATAGCGATTGAGCATGTCATCCTGACTCTTACTGTTCGTGTACTTCAGGCACTCCTGATAGTACTTGATCGCCTGTCGAGAACCTTCGGGCCGTGAATGCACCCCACTCCCCCGGATAGGCAGGATGCAACTCTCTGCATTGGAGTTGGCGCAGCAATTCTCGATCTCGCCCAACCGGAGATAAGCGGTCGCCAGGACGAAATACGCGGTACTGCGCGACCCGGCGGTTTCGGGGAGCTGCGAGAGCAACCTGTTCGCTTCAATCAGGTGCTCAATGCCCCGACGAGGTGTCGGCTCAAAATCCAACTCCGCGGCCCCGAGTTCCCATAAAGCAGCCATGCGATCACTCACGGAGGCCGAAGGATTGAGGCTTGCGAGTCTCTGCCGCGCTGCTTCGAGTTTCTGCTTTCCATAAAAAGGGTGGTGATCAGGTGTCCGATCGTAGAGAAGCCTAAGGGCCGCAAGCATCTTGCTGTGTCCTGTGGGGCCTGGGGAAAGTGCGTTGTCCTGCTGCGTTATTTCGGCCTGGACGCTGAGATGCTCCGCCCGGTTCACTGAGCCGCCGGTCGTCCTGAGTGCCAACCACAGGACGAGCAACAATGAACCGAGCAGCCCGATACCGCTGATAACCTTCATGAAATGAGGCATTCTAACCCGCGCTTTGAGTCAAATATAAGTGCGGCAGCTCTGCGAAATCAAGAGATCGGTCGATTGACGTAGCGCATTCGGACGAAGTATCATGCATACCATCGGGTGCTTGGTTGTCTCGGGAGCAGTTTCGCATGCGTGGCGATTGGGATCGTCGACAGGGTTGCGAAGGGCTGCGCGCCGATCGGCGCGGCTTTTTGCGGGCCGGTGTGCTGGGCACGGCGGGCTTGTCTTTGGCCGAACTGCTCCGCAGTGAAACTGGCGCAAGTGAATCCGGGGCAAGTGAATCCGGAGTATGTAAAGCAGGGCCGACCGCCGGACAGGTTGGCGGGCGCCCGCCATCGGTCATCATCCTCTGGATGCGCGGCGGTCCGAGCCACATCGACATGTGGGACCCCAAGCCGGAGGCTCCCGCCGAGTACCGCGGCGAATTCGGCACCAGCACGACCAAGGTGCCCGGCATTTGGCTATCGGACATGCTGCCAAAGTGCGGCAGTGTGATGGACAAGTGGTCGATTGTCCGTAGCCTGAACCACGGCGACGCGGGGCACTCGAGCGGCGACCAGATTTGCTTTACGGGCTACCCCAGCGGCCCCAACCCCGATGAAAATGTAATGCCGAGCTGCGGCTCGATCGTTGCCGAGCAACTGGGTCGCCGTCGCACGGATCTGCCGTCCTACGTGATGATACCTAGAATGGCGCCGGGCACCGGGCCGGCCTATTTGGGAGTGGCCAATAAGCCGTTCGAGACCGGCGCCGATCCGGCCACGCCAGGCCCGTTTCAAGTTCCCAATTTTACGCTGGCCGAAGGGCTCTCTTACGATCGTCTCGGTGGACGCCGCGAATTGTTGGAGAATTTTGATCGGCTCCGTAGCTCGGTTGATTCCAGCGGGCAAATGGGCGCCATGGACCAATTTCAACAGCGGGCGTGGAACATTCTCAGTTCGTCCGCCGCGCGGGATGCGTTTGACCTCGATCAGGAACCTGCCGCTCTGCGCGAGCGTTACGGCTTTCAACCGGCATTCGACCCCGGAGCCGCGAACCGCTGCGGCGCTCCAGCCTGGAGCCAGCGAATCCTGCTGGCGCGCCGGCTCGTTGAAGCGGGCGTGCGTCTGGTAACCGTTGATCTTCGCTGGTGGGACACGCACGTCAAGGGCTTCGACTCGTTACGGCGCGGCTTTCTGCCTCGCTTCGACCAGGCTTATTCGGCGCTGATCGAGGATCTCGACCAGCGCGGGCTTTTGCCCTCGACCTTGGTCATCGCCTGGGGCGAATTCGGCCGTACACCGCGCGTGAACGCCGACGCGGGGCGCGACCACTACCCCAACGTGTTCTCGGCGGCGCTCGCGGGTGGTCCGGTGGTTGGAGGGCGGGTTGTGGGCGAATCGGACCAGCACGGCGCGTTCCCTAAATCGAACCCCAAGACGCCACAGGACGTGCTGGCCACAATGTACCGTTTCCTCGGCGTCGACACCGAACGACAGTACGTCAACGCCGCCGGCCGGCCAATGGCGGTATTGCCCAGCGGTACGCCGATCGAAGACTGGTCGTAGTTCCTCATCGATCGCGTCGGGCACGACGGTAGCGGATGACTGCATCTGCTCACGGGCGGTTGGGTTGCAATATGCCAACGACGCGCGACATGAGTTCGCTCCATTCTTCCGAGTACCAATTGGCGTTGCGGCCGTGCAAGGGCATTGCCGGCAGCCAGAGGTTTGGCTTGACATCCAGTAAGCGGTAGATCGAATCGCGGTAGGCGTCGATCTCTTCCGGTGGGGCGGCTAGAAACCGAATCCGTACGTCCAACGCGGGCCCGGCGCCCCCTACCTGTAACAGCCCCCCGCCACTGACCAGGACTGTCTTCCCGCACCATTGGATCACGTAACCCATCGCGCCCATCCGGACGTCGTACAGCGGCAAGGTCTTGACGTCGAGCCAGCCGGCCGCTTCCAACGCTTCGACCGAAAGCAACCGTGCATCTGGCACGCCCAAGTTCCGCAGCACGTCGAATCCGGTTTCGGAGCTCACCACCCGGCACTCCGTTTTTCCGACGAGCGCCGTCAGTCCGGAAGTCGCCTCGGGCCGGCAGGAAGTCAACAGGACCGTATTCACGGGGCACGAACCCAGTGACGAAGCCCGAAGTCTTGAGTCGAGCCAATCGGGAAAGCCAGGTCCGCCGGGCGCGTCAAACAGCAACAACTGCGAGGGCGTGGCCAGCACGTACACCGCCGAGCCCTCGATGTCGCCAAGGTAGTGTAAGCCTGGCAGGAGCTCCTTGGGCTCGCCGTCAAGAAAGTCGGCGCCGTCGGTTTCGTACCGTTCGATCAGATTCTCCAGTTCCTGGATACCGTGCTCCAGCATGGAAGACCACTGTGCGTGCGCGATGCGGGCATCTTGGGGAACCTTGTCGTGCCTAGGATGCCCTGGAAGTAGAATATCCGGGACGGGCAGTGCCGACAGCTCCTTCAACGTCGCCAGATAAGCCCGCGCGTCACCGCGATATCTGGGCGCGAGGTAGGCCGCGTACGTCCCGAGCTCGAGGCTGCTCATGACGGTGTCGCCGCCGAAGAAAATCCGCGATCCGCCGCGGTCGAGAACATAGCAAGTGCTTCCTGGCGTGTGGCCCGGGGTGGCGAGCACTTCAATCCGCGTGTCACCGAAAGCCAGTATTTCACCTCCGGTCAATTCAACATCGACGTCCGTGGCATGAAGTTCGCAGTTCGTCATTCCAAACGCCGAAAAGATCGTCTCCCGAGGCCCGCCGTCGCGAAGCGCTTGCGCGTCATTCCTGCCCGCGTAAATCGTTGCGCCCGTCTTGCGTTTGAGCGGCATCGCGCCCTGGCTGTGGTCTCCGTGCGCGTGCGTCAACAGGACCGCCCGCACCCGGCTTGGATCGAGCCCCAGCGCGCGCATTTGTTGGAGTAGCGCGCCATGCTCTTCCGTCAAACCGGCATCGACCAGCACCAGCCCCAGAGCGGTATCGATCACGTAGACCGCCGAGGGAAACATATCCCCGAGTTGATGCACTCCCGGCGCGACGGTGACCGGCCACGGAGCGAGTGGAACGTGTCCACTGAATTCGATTTGGTCGTGGGTGGATTTGGCCGGCGCCGTGGCCGGCGTGATGCGGCGCGTGATCGAGATTGTCGAAACCACCAAGAATAGGAACAGTCCTCCTGAGGCCATGCAGAGTATCTGACGTCGGCGCGCGTTAAACATCCCAAGTCCCGGGGGGTGTTCCCCGCTGTTACACAACCAATGAAGAACCTCGATCAATCGGAAGCGGATTCGGGCTCCGCGATTTGATGCAGACGGTCCGCGGTTGGCGATTCGATGACCTGCCTTGTGCCGCTGGGCCAGCGGATCTCGGCACGGTCGACGCGTTCGGTATCTCCCAAGCCAAAGTGCAACGTCTTCGACGACTGCGACAGGTAGCCGCCGTTGGCATGGACCTGCCGCACCATGACACGTGAGCCAATCCATAACTTGACCACGGCGCCGATGGCGTCGTGGTTACTGTTCGTTCCGCGCAATCGAAAGGCGACGTAATGCCGAAGTGGAAACTGGTTCTTGAAATAGTAGGGCCGGTCGTTGAAGTTATTGACGACCAGTTCCAGCCGCCCGTCGCCGTCGAAGTCGGCCGTGGCGGCACAGCGCGAGCTGCGCGCGGCCGGATTGCCGCCGATTCGAACCGGCAGGTACAGACCTTCAACGGGTGGTTCGATTCCTTCCTTGGCGGCGCGGTCGGTGAACGTACCGTCGCCGTTGTTGAGCATCAAACTCGCGGGCCAGTAAAACCAGGGATATCCCATGCCCGAAGGCAAGAAGACGTCTTCATGTCCGTCGTTGTCGAAATCCCCCACGGCGACGCCCCAAGGCCAGAACGTCTCCATGCCGGCCGCATCAGAGACTTCCTCAAAGAGGTCCGCTCCCTTGTTACGAAACAAGCTATTTCCGAACAACAACCTGTCGTAATCGAGCGAAAGACGGTCCGCAATTACCTGTTCCCTTTTCTTCGCTTCGGCGCTTGTGTTGACGATCGGACCCATGAAGTTCGTGAACTTCGCAGTCGGCTTGACCAGTTTTTCGTCACGGGGTCCGATCCACATATCGGAATGCATGTCTGCGATCAACAGGTCCAATCGGCCGTCGTCGTCGAAATCAAAGGCCTTGCAGCCGATGGCTCCCATCGAAGTGCGGCCGAGCACCTCGTTGGTGACGTCGTCGAAGTGGCCCTGGCCGTTTCTATACAGTTGGCTCATGCCGAACATGTTCGTCACGAACAAATCCTGATCGCCGTCTTCGTCGAAGTCGAAGGCCGCCACGTCTCCGCCCCAACCGTGCCCCGCCACTCCGGCCTCAACGGTCGTGTCGCTGAACGTTCCGTTGCCGTTGTTACGATACAAAACGTTGAATTCACGCTCCCGCCTGTCGAAGACTTGCGTCCAAATGTCTCCAATGCCGGGAAAGTATTTCGACAACTCATCGAACTCGTCTTCCGTCCAGCGCGCCGTGTTGGTGACGAACAGATCCAAAAGGCCGTCGTTGTCGTAGTCGAAAAACGCCGGAGTCTGGGAATGCCCGATGAAACCGACCCCCGCCCTGTCGGTGACGTCGTGAAAACGTCCCTCTCCCAGGTTCTCCAAGAGCACGTTGCCGCCGCGCGTACTGGTGATGTACAGATCCTGGTCGCCGTCGTTGTCATAATCGCCGAAGGCGGCGCCGACCTTGATCCGGTCGTTGAGGGCGAGCGGGCCGGCCTCGCTTGTGATATCGTCAAATGTGCCGTCGCCGCGGTTTCGAAAGAGCGCGTTGGGACCGAGCTGGTTGAGGAAAAGCACGTCGTCGTCGCCGTCGCCGTCGTAATCCGCAATGGCGACGCCACAGCCATGATCGTACAAATTGGTCTTGAATCTCGCGCCTTGTTCGTTCGGCAAAAACGCCATCTGGAAGTCGATTCCGCTTTCTGGCGCCGCGTCGCGAAATCCGGGCGAGCCACGCGATCTGGCCAGCCTGCCTCGGCAAACGACGATCAGCAGCGCCGCGGTCAGCAACACGGCCAACACGCCGCGGCTGCCGCGCTTCCAAGGTCTCACGAAAGGCATACCGGTGTGAAAGCGATCAAGAGGGTGAACACGCCGAGGGATTCATTTCACCCTGCGCATTGAAATTGTAGGCGTGCCGAAGCAGGTTGTCAAAGCAACTGGTCAAAGCAACTGACTGACTTTCACCAGTGGAACACGTTCTCGAGTCTGGCCATAACGGCGCGCTTGGCATTACTCAGGGGGCCGCGGATTCTGGTTCTGTGATTTCGTAAAGGCGGTCGATGTCTGGCGACTCGATGACCTGGCGTGTGCCGCTGGGCCAACGGATTTCGGCTCGCTCAATGGCTGCGCTGTCGCCTAAGCCGAAGTGCAACGTCTTCGACGACTGCGAGAGGTATCCACCGGCGGCGTGTACCTGCCGGACCATGACCCGCGGGCCGACGATCAGCTTGACCACGGCACCGACGGCGTCGTGGTTGCTCTTGGTCCCGCGCAGGCGAAAGGCTATATAATGGCGACGAGGAAACTGGTTCCTGAAATAATAGGGTCGATCGTTGAAATTGTTAACCATTAACTCAAGCCGACCGTCACCGTCGAAGTCGGCCACAGCGGCACAGCGCGAGCTGCGGGCGGCTTTCTTACCGCCGATCGTTTCGGGCAGGTACAGCCCCTCGACCGGCGGCTCGATTCCTTCATGGGTCGCGACGTCGGAGAACGTGCCGTTGCCGTTGTTGTGCATCAAGCACGAAGGCCAAGCAGAAAAAGGGTACCCCATGCCTGAGGGCAGGAAGGCGTCTTCATAGCCGTCGTTGTCGAAATCGCCGACGGCGACGCCCCAGGGCCAAAACGTTTCCATGCCAGCCAAATCGGAGACCTCCGTGAACCGTCCGCCGCCGTCGTTATGAAAGAGCGAATTGCCGAACAGCAGTTCGTCGTACGTGATTCGATACAGCTCGACTTGCAGTTTTTCCACTTCCATCCACCGCGAATCGGTCTCGGGCATCGGGCCCGAAATAAAGCGGTACTTCTTGGCCGACTCGACACGACCGGTATCGTCTGGTGACATCCACATATCCGAGTGCATGTCCGCGATGAAGAGGTCCTGTCGTCCGTCGTTGTCGAAATCGAAGGCCTTGCAACCGATCGCGCCAAATGAAGTGCGTTGGAGCGTGTCGCGCGTGACGTCGTCGAAATGCCCGTGGCCATCGTTACGGTAGAGTTGGCTCTGGCCGAACATGTTCGTAACGAACACGTCCAAGTCGCCGTCATCGTCGAAGTCGAAGGCCGCCAGGTCGCCGCCCCAGCCTCTCCCCCCAAGGCCCGCCTCGTTGGTCACGTTGGTGAAGCGGCCCCCTCCGTCATTCCGGAACAGGGTATTGTGTTCAAGGTCGTCTGGGCCGCTGACGTAGTCCAGGAGCACCTTTGGACCGACATAGTACCGGGAATCCTGGTCGAATTCTTCCGAAGTCCATTTGGCCGAATTGGTGACGAACAGGTCGAGATCGCCGTCGTTGTCGTAGTCGAAGAATGCGGGGGTCTGGGAATGAGCAACGAGTGCCACGCCCGCTTCTTCGGTAACATCGCGGAAACTGCCATTTCCCAGGTTTTGCATTAGCACGTTGCCGCCGCGCGTGCTGGTGATGTAAAGATCCTGATCGTCGTCATTGTCGTAATCGCCAAAAGCGGCACCGACCCAAATCCGGCCATTTACAGCAATCAGGCCGGCCTTGTCCGTGACGTCGTCGAAAGTGCCATCGCCCCGGTTGCGAAAGAGTGCATTAGCGCCAAGCTGGTTGAGAAACAATACATCATCGTCGCCGTCACTGTCGTAGTCAGCGATGGCGACTCCACAGCCATGATCATACAAGTTGATCTTGAAGGTCTCGCCTTGCTCCTTCGGCAAGAACGACATGTGAAAGTCGATCCCGCTTTGCCGCGCCGCGTCGCGGAAGCCGGGGAGGCGGACCAACTCTCCTCGCTGGGCGGTCAACTTGGCGTCGCGGTTTCGCGGCGGCCCGTCGTCGCCTATCGTGGAAGCCGTTTCGACTGGCGGATTCCGGCGAAACAATTGCAACAGCACGAGGCCCGACAGCAAGAACATGACGGCGGCGGCAATCGCGACTCCGCGAGAGGGCCTCCAAGGGATTGAATGGGACATGAATCTGCTCTTCCACGACCATTGCGCGCCGAACCCCGACTATAAGCGATGGCCTCCCTCAAGGCTAGGATGCTTTGATAGGCATGGCATCGGATTCGCGTTCCATGTTGGGCTTTTCGGGGCCACGATTCTCGCCACGACTCGGCTTGATCCGTTGCAGTACAGTGGCGCTGTTTGAAAACAGCGTAAACCAATCCAGCGAATAAACGTTGGCGTTGCGGCCGTGGCGCGGTTCCGCTGGCAGCCAGAGATTCGGATTCACGTCCAGTAATCGGTTTAGCGATTCTCGATAAGAAGCGACTTCCTCCGGCCTGCCGGCCAAGGCCCGTGCGAGTGTCTCGTGTTCGGCGGTGCTTTCTTGCAGCGGCATTCCCCCGCTGACCAAAACTGTCTTCCCGCACCACTGGATGATGTAAGCCATCGCTTCGGGACGGAAATCAGCCAGCGGCAGGGTCTTGACATTGATCCAGCCCGCCGCCTCGAATGCATCGACAGAAAGCAATCTCGTTTCCGGCACACCCAAACTCCGGAGCGTCTCGACGCCGGATGCAGAACTCACCACGAGGCACTGCGTGTTATCGACCAATGCCGGTAATCCAGAGGTGGATTCTGGCGCGCACGAGGTCAACAGAACCGCGGTCACCGGGCGCGATTCCAGCGCCGAGCCGCGTAGTCTTGAGTCGAGCCAATCGGGAAAGCCTGGTCCGCCCGGCGCGTCGAACACAATCAACCGCGAAGAGGTGGCCAGAACATACACGGCGCGGTTGTCGACGTCGCCAAGGTAGTGCAGGTCTGGCAGGAGTTCCTTGGGCTCGCCGTCGAGAAAGTCGGCGCCGTCATTTTCGTAGTGTTCGATTAGCTCCTCAAGTTCGTGGGTTCCGTGCTCCAGCATGGAAAGCCATTGAGCCGGCGAGACGTTGGGATCTTGGGGAAATTCGTCGTCGCGCGGATGCCCCGGCAGCAGGACGTCGGGAATCGGAAGCGCCGACAACTTCCGCAATGTCGCCAGAAAAGCCCGCGCATCGCCACGATACCGCGGAGCGAGGAACGCGGAATACGTTCCTAACATATGGCTGGTCATGATGGTGTCGCCGCCGAGGAAAACACGCAAGCCTCCGCGGTTGAGAACATAGCAAACGCTTCCCGGGGAGTGTCCTGGGGTGGCGAGGACTTCAATCCGCGTGTCACCGAAAGCCAGGAATTCACCGCCGGCCAATTCGACGTCGACGTCCGTGGCATGAATTTCACATCCCGACATTTCGAACGCCGAAAAGAGGGCTTCGTAGGGCCCGCCGTCGCGCAGCACCTGTGCATCATCCCGCCCGGCATAAATCGTCGCACCCGTCTCGTGCTTGAACGACATCGCTCCCAGGCTGTGGTCTCCGTGCGCGTGTGTCAGCAGGAACGCGCGCACCTGGCTTGGATCGAGCCCAAGTTCGCCCATCTGCCTGATCAGCGCGCCGTGCTCTTCCGTCAATCCCGCATCGACCAGCACAAGCCCGGCGGACGTTTCGATTACGTAGACCGCCGACGGAGCCATGCCCCCGAGTTGGTGTATTCCCGGCGCGACGGTCACCGGCCGTGGAGCGAGTCGCACGGGTGCGTCGAGCTTCTTGAAGTCGAGGACGGGCACCGCCGGCCTCGCGTCCGACGGAACGCGATTCATGATCGAGATCGCGGGTACCGACAAGACGAGGAGCAATCCTCCTGTAGCCATGCCAAGTACTTGACGTCGGCTCGCGTTCAACATCGGCGGTCATCCGTCGGCTATGGCAAAGCGGGTTCGGTGATTTCGTGAAGGTGGTCGACCGCCGGCGATTCAATGACCTGACGATTGCCGCTTGGCCAGCGGATCTCGGCGCGGTCGATGGCTTCGTCGTCACCGAGGCCAAAGTGTAACGTCTTCGACGACTGCGACTGGTATCCACCGGTGGCGTGGACCTGCCGAACCAAGATGCGAGAGCCGATGAACAGCTTGACGACTGCCCCGATCGCGTCGTGGTTGCTCGTCGTCCCACGCAGGCGGAAGGACACAAAATGGCGATTCGGAAATTGGTTCTGGAAATAATAGGGCCGATCGTTGAAATTGCTGACGATTACTTCAAGTCGGCCATCGCCATCGAAGTCTGCCGTGGCGGCAGAACGTGAGCTTCGCGCGGCCCGTTCGCCGCCGATCGGTTTGGGCTGGTACCGGCCCTCGGCCGGCGGTTCAATACCTTCCTTCATGGCGACGTCGGTGAAGGTGCCGTCGCCGTTGTTATGCATCAGGCTCGAGGGCCAATAAATGAAAGTGACTCCCATGCCCGAGGGCAAGAAGGCGTCTTCGTAGCCGTCATTGTCGAAATCTCCCACGGCGACACCCCAGGGCCAAAACGTTTCCATGCCGGCCAAATCGGATACCTCAGTGAATTCTCCACTGCCATCGTTGTGAAAAAGCGAATTGCCGAACAGCAATTCATCGTGCGTGAGTCCATATAGCTCGAATTCGCGTTTTTCCAATTCCAAATACCTCGAAACGGTCTCCGCTTTTGGGCCGTATCGGAAACGGTACTTCTTGGAAGGCTCGATGCGAACTTCCTCATGAGGTGACATCCACATATCCGAGTGCATGTCGGTGACGAAAAGATCCAGCCGACCGTCGTTGTCGAAGTCGAATGCCTTGCAACCGATCGAGCCAAATGAGGTGCGGCGGAGCGTATCGCGCGTGCAGTCGTCAAAATGCCCGTGGCCGTCATTACGGTAGAGTTGGCTCCGGCCGAACATGTTCGTAACGAACAGGTCCAAGTCGCCGTCCTCGTCGAAGTCGAATGCGGCCACGTCGCCGCCCCAGCCCTGCCCCTGAAGCCCGGCCTCCTCAGTCACGTTAGTAAAATGGTCCCCTCCGTCGTTCCGAAACAAGACATTCCGTTCAAGATCGTCCGGGCTTGAGATGTACTCCCACAGCGCTCGCGGGCCGATGTAGTACCGGGATTCCTTGTCAAACTCGTTCGAAGTCCATTTGGCCGTATTGGTGACGAACAGGTCAAGATCGCCGTCGTTGTCGTAATCGAAGAAGGCGGGTGTTTGAGAATGGGCGACCAGTGCAACGCCGGCCTGATCGGTGACTTCGACAAAACGCCCTGGACCCAGGTTTTTAAAAAGCGCGTTACCGCCCCGAGTGCTCGTGATGTACAGATCCTGGTCGCCGTCGTTGTCGTAGTCGCCGAAGGCGGCGCCGACCTTGATCCGATCATCCATCGCCAGTGGGCCGGCTTCGTCGGTGACGTTTTCGAACGTGCCGTTGCCGCGGTTACGATAGAGGGCGTTGGCCCCGAGCTGGTTGAGGAACAAAACGTCATCGTCGCCGTCACCGTCGTAATCCGCCACGGCGACTCCGCAACCGTGATCGTACAAATTGATCTTGAAGGTCTCGTTCTGAAGAAACGACATATAAAAGTCGATTCCGCTTTGCCGTGCCACGTCGCGGAAGCCGGGCACGCCGGGTCCGTTTCGGGCGGCGGAAGACGCGGCGCCGCCGTTTCGCGGTGGAGCGTCGTCCGGGTCGGTTGAGACGGATTCGCTTTGCCGGCTCCGGCAAGACTGGATCGGAATCGCGATGACCGAGAGCAAGCACACCGCGGCGACCGACACGACGTTAAAGATCTTCTTCGAGGATCTTGAGCCGGGCATTCTTCAGTTCTTTCGCGATCCGCGAGGCTTTGCCCGTCAGGCTTGAAAGCCTAACCTACGGCGAAGCGCCCTCGGTGATTTCGTGCAGGCGGTCCACGGCGGGCGACTCGATGACCTGTCGTATTCCACTTGGCCAGCGGATCTCTGCACGATCCACTCGTTCGTGGTCGCCCAGGCCAAAGTGCAATGTCTTCGACGACTGCGAAATGTAACCACCTGCGCAATGCACTTGCCGGACCATCACCCTATTGCCGATGAACAGCTTGACGACGGCGCCGACGGCGTCGCGGTTGCTCTTCGTCCCGCGCAGCCGAAAGGCCATGTAGCGGCGTCTCGGAAACTGGTTCCTGAAATAGTAAGGCCCGTCATTGAAATTGTTGACCACCAGCTCCAGCCGCCCATCACCGTCGAAATCGGCCGTCGCGGCGACGCGGGAGCTGCGCGCGGCCGGTTGGCCGGCGATCCGTCGGGGCAGGTCTTTGCCCCCGCGAGGCGGCTCGATTCCCTCGTCGGCCGCGACATCGGTGAATGTCCCGTCACCGTTGTTGCGCTTGAGGCACGAAGGCCAATAAAAAAAGGGGTACCCCATGCCCGAGGGCAAAAAGACGTCTTCGTTGCCGTCGTTGTCGAAATCGCCGACGGCGATTCCCCATGGCCAGAAGGTCTCCATACCGGCCTCGTCGGAAACCTCTTCGAACCGCCCCGCGCCTTCGTTGCGGAAGAGAGAATTGCCGAAGATCAATTCATCGTAGGAAAGCTGGAAGTGGTCCATGAAGAGATTCTCCTCGGCGATCGCGAGCAAGTCGTAGTCCGCCCGCGGGCCGGACTTGAAGCGGTACTTCCTGGTCGGCTCGATCGTGACGTGATCGCCAGGCTTCATCCACATGTCCGAGTGCATGTCGGCGATGAACAGATCCAAGCGACCGTCATTGTCGAAATCGAAGGCCTTGCAGCCCATGGCACCCAGGGACGTGCGGCGAAGCGTGTCGTGAGTTACGTCGTCGAAGTGCCCTTGGCTATCGTTACGGTACAGGTGGCTCAGACCGAACATGTTCGTGATAAGCAAGTCCAGATCGCCGTCCTCGTCGTAGTCAAAAGCCGCCACGTCTCCGTCCCAACCCCGCCCGGCCAGCCCGGTCTCGTCGGTCACATCGGCGAATCGTCCGTCACCTTCATTGCGGAACATGACATTGAATTCACGGTCGTGGACATTGAACACGCGGTCCCAAAGAACGCTGACGCCGGGAAAGTAACGGGCCGTCGCGTCGAGCTCGTCTTCCGTCCAGTGTGCTGTGTTTGTCACGAACAGGTCCAAGTCGCCATCATTGTCGTAGTCGAAAAAGGCGGCGGTTTGGGAATGCTTGACAAGACCGACCTTCGCCTCACCGGTGACGTCGACAAAACGCCCTCCTCCCACGTTATTCAAAAGCACATTGCCTCCCCGGGTGCTGGTGATGTACAAGTCCTGGTCGCCGTCGTTGTCGTAATCGCCGAACGCGGCGCCGACTTTGATCCGGTCGTCCAGAGCCAAGGGGCCGGCCTCGTCGGTGACGTCGTCAAAAGTGCCGTCGCCGCGGTTGCGGTAGAGCGCGTTCGGGCCGAGCTGGTTAAGGAAAAATATGTCGTCGTCGCCGTCGCCGTCGTAATCCGCCACGGCCACGCCGCAACCATGATCGTACAAGTTGGCTTTAAAGGTCGCTCCTTGTTCGTTTGGCAGGAACGACATGCGGAAGTCGATTCCGCTTTCGGAGGCGGCGTCGTGAAACCCAGGCGCGCGGGCTGATTCTCTACCCTCGGCGGTCGACTTGGCGTCTCCGTCTCGTGGTGCTTCGCGGTATCCGACCGTTGAACCCAGTTCCTCTGGCCTGCTCCGGCGGAACACGATCAGAAATGCGATGACCGACAGCAACAACACGACACCGACACATAAGGGGCCGAATAGCGTGCTCGGGCGGATTGAGTAGGGCATCTCTTGGTTTCGTCGCGAGCTTTGTAGAACAAGGCGCAATTATAGACCGCGTCCCTTTGAACGGCTAGTATGTTTACGCCAACGAACAGATCCAAGCAGAACATGTTCAGTGTTCGCCCGGCGTGTCGGGCCCGACAAGTGCATCGGCCCCCGGCAACTCGGTCCCGTTCCGCGCCGCCTCGCGGTGACCTTGGGCCTGTTCACGCGCCCCATATTCGTCGAGAAGATCCGCAAGGAACTCGTGGGCGACGCGAAGCCTGGGGTTGTAGTGCAATACCGAATTCATCCAATGCACCGCCTGGGCCTTTTTGCCCTGTTCTCGCAAAATAGTAGCCCCTTCGACGCGAAGCGCGATGTCCGTCGGATCATTGGCCAAATCCTTCTTGATTTCGCCCAAGCGAACGGCATGGGTCCTGAGGGTCTTACTCCGCTCTAAGTACTTGGCGGAAAGCTCGTACTTTCCCAACCCTCGCATCGCGATACCCAGCGCGTAGAAGTTGGCGGGATCTTGAGGGGCTCGCTCGACCGCCTCCTCGTAAAACCGCGCCGCCGCGTCGAGGTCCCTCGCGGACGATGCAATTTGACCCAACGCGGTGAACCCTCGTGCCAACAGGTCGTCATCCAGGTTCTCCCTGACCGCCGACTTCAATTCAAATTCTGCTTCCTCGATTCGACCCAGGCGATAATGACATAATCCCAAATCCAACAGTACCGCCGGGTTTTCCGGTTCCTGGCGGCGGCAGATCTCGCACTGGGCCAGCGCTTCGTCGACCAGCGATTGGTCGAGCAGCGATTCCGCCAGCGCCAAGCGCTCGGCCAGCCGCCCCGGCGCGATCCGCAAGACTTCGCGCAGTTCCGCCTGCGTTGCACTCACGTTCAGCATGGCCGAATTGTGATAAGCTCGCAACAGGTGTGCGCGAAGACTGTCTGGCCGCCATTCGATCCAATAGTTCAGGCAGAGAGTCGCGTCTTTGAGCCGATGTTCCGCCATGTAGCCGATCGTCATCGCCTCGAAGACGTCTTCCGCCACGTCGTCGCTGCCGCCCTGCTCAAGCAGCTTTTTCAGGTAGGATTCGGACTGGGCGAAGTCGCCCATTTGAAACAGGATCATCATCCGTTGCCGCTCTAACTCGCGCATCGGCCAGCCAAGTGCCCGCGCGCGGTCGAGGTGATCCTGGGCCAGGCCGTATTGCGCATGGCGGCGGTATGCCATCGCAAGCCGATACTGCACATCGGCCCGTTTGGGCTGTCGCCGTCCGGCGGCTTGCAACCATTCAATGGCGCCCTCCAAGTCAACGTTATCCAAGGCGCGCTCAGCCTGGTACAGGTCGAAACGGGTCAAGGCATGCCACCCGACCGGCACGGAGGCCACAGCCAAGGCCGCAACCGCAAACAAAGCGATCACCATACGGCGTCGAGCGATCACTGAGAATAGTGACGAATTGCTCGTGCTCATACCTCCCTCTTCCGTTGCAGTCAGTGGTGAGGGGCGAGGGATTCGTGGTCGGTAGTGTGCGGTTCGATGGTTGCCTGCGGCTCGACAATCACCAGCGTCTCGTTCTCTTTGACGGCGATGGCGTCGAGCTCCTGGATTTGGCCCTTGGGCCAATGCACCGTGAGCCCCTCGATCCGGACACCGTTGGGGATGCCCCAGAAGGGCCTCAGGTCAGACTGTGAAAGATAGCTGCCTCCCCCCTTAATCAGCCGCAGTTGGTCGCCGGCGGAGGTGTGCAGCACCAACCAGGCCCCGATCGCGTCGCGGTTCGACGCCGTGCCGATCAATCGCATCCGCAACCAACCGTTCTTATTGACGATCTCGTTCGAAACCAGGGCGTTCGGTTCGCCGTCGTTGTGCGAGAAGGCGAAATCGAGGTCGCCATCGTCGTCGAAGTCCGACATGACCAGGCCGCGGCCGCGGTGCGGGGTTGAAAAATATCCGTCTGGCGGAAATGCCGCCTTGACGAAATGACCGTGCTCGTTGATCAGCACCAAAGGCTCCTGCTTGATTGGGGCCGCCTTCGGAAAATTGATCACATGGCCGTTGGAAACCACGAAGTCTTCGTCGCCGTCGCGTTCGACGTCGGCGAACACGGTCCCAAATCCCACGTACAGCCGGCCCAGGGCGGTAATTCCCGTCCCCTGGCTGACGTGCAGGAACTGCGCCCCCCCTTCATTTCGGTAGAGCGAGAACGACTCCGACTCGAAGTTCGCGACCCAGATGTCGGGCAAGCCGTCACCGTTGAAGTCACCCAGGTCGGTTCCCATGCTCCCTTCGGGCTTGCCCATGGAGTCGCAGGCCACGCCGTGCAACATGGCCACCTCATCGAAAACACCTGCACCTTTGTTTAGGTACAAGAAATTCGGCTCCGTGTCGTTGGCCACGTAGATATCGAGGTCGCCGTCCAGGTCGACGTCGCCCATGACCACACCCAGACCCTTGCCGCACACCAAGGGTTCGACGACCAGGCCCGCCGTACTGGTGGCGTCGCGGAACGTGCCGTCGCCGTTATTGAAGTAGACGATATCAGGCAGTGGGTTGAACTTGCGCGGCGAACAGATTTCAGGGACCTCGGGTGTCGGACCGGGGCAGCGGGGGTTGTGCCCTTCAGCGAACGACCAATCGACGTAGTGTGGAACGTACAGGTCGAGGTGGCCGTCGCCGTCGAGGTCTCCCCAGGCGGCACTGGTGCTCCAAGAGTCGTCAAGCAAACCGGCGCGCTCACGGATCTCGATAAAGCGGCCGTCGCCCTGGTTCTGAAAGAGCTGCAAACCGCCGTAGCCGGTCACCAGCAGGTCGCTGAAACCGTCGCCGTTGAAATCAGCGGCGCAGCAGCCATGGGTGTAGTAGGGCGCTTGGCCGACGCCAGACTCGCCGGTAACCGGTTCGAATTTCCAATCGCCCAGGTTGCGGAACAGGGCCGAGGGCAAACCCGAGATCGCAGGCAAACCACTTGCCTCGTCCTTGGGTCCGTACTTACCCCCGCCCGGACAAAACACGTCCCAGCGGCCGTCGCCGTCGTAGTCGAAGGCCCCCAATCCACCGCCGAGTGATTCGAGGATTACATGGTGCCCCGCCGCGCGGCCGTTCTCGTAAACGAAATCGAAACCGCTCTGTGGCGTGACGTCGGCCATGTTCAGAATGGGGGCCGGGTCGGCCTTCGGCGCGCGCACAGGCAGGCCCGCCGCCGGGGGCGCGATGCCGCACCCCCACCAAGCGATCGCGGCCACGCTTGCGACGAGAAAGGCCGCGGCAGTCAACACCCGAGGACTTCGCGAAAGACGATTCACGGCTGAACACCAACGTGGGCCACCCCGCCGGGCAAATTCGACAAATGATTGCGGGCGTTGAGGTGCCCAGGATCAACCAGAAGCACCGCGCGATACCAGCCAGCCGCCTCGTTTTCCATGCCGAGCCGTTCAGCGAGCAATCCCAAACGATAACAGGTCAGCGCGTTCCATGGCTCGTCCCTGGCGCTGCCGAGCAACTCGTCGTATTCTCCTGTCAGCTCGCCAAGATACTCATGCTCTTTCGTGTGTTTCTCAGCCAGGTCGTCTCGTCCCTCCGCATGCAGCACTTGCGACAATAAGTGATGCAAAGCAGGGTTGCGCGGACGGAGCCTCAACGCCCGGTTCAAACTATCCAGGGCCGAGGTGGCATCTTTAGCTTCCATCGCCAATCGGCCATGCAAAACCAGCGCCTCGAATTCGTCGGGGTCGAGCCGTAACGCCCGATCGACGTAATCACGCGCGGCCTCAAGGTTGCCCGAGGCGAACTGGCTTTCTGCGAGCACGGCCAACGAGTCGGCTGATTCTTCAACGTCCTTCAAAGTGTCGATCGCTTCCTGGGGCCGCAACAATTTCGATTGGAGCTGCGCCATGTCCAGAAGCGCGTTTTGACGCGCGCGGGGCGACAGCCTCGCGGAGTCGGTGCCTCTCCGCAGAAACTCGCGCAAGTCTTTAATCGCCAATTCGTCTTTACCGAACTTCTGGTGGATCTCCGCCATCAACTGGTACGGCCTGGGATCAGGCGGAGCCAACTCGGCCGCCTTTTCGAGATGCATGAGCGATCGGCGAAAGTCGCCGAAGTCGCAGTAGGCGGCCCCCAAGGCAAAGTGGGCTTCGGCCATGTTGGGATCGTACTGGAGCGCCATCAACAGCGCGCGCTCGCCGCGCACAAACTGCCGCTGTCCCAGAAGCGTTCGCCCGGCCAGCGTCAGCGCCAGCACGCGCGTGTCCGTGTGGTCGGACGCCAGGCGAAACTCCTCCAAAGCGTTATCGACTTTCTGTTCCTGCAACAACAAAATGCCGTTGATCAGGCTGGCGTGCGGATCAAATTCCGGCAGACCGCGCAACCTCAGTAATTCGTAGCGGGCAGTGTCGAAGTCGTCTTGCCCCAGCGCTTTCAGGGCCCGCCGATAGGCAACCGTTGGACGGTTGAAGTAGGCGAAGCCATAGGCCGCACAACCTAACGGCAGGGCCAGCAGCACCCACAACACCCACCGCCGCCGCACCGGCCTGTTCCGTTGGATCGGCGCGGCCAGACTGGCGTAGGCCGAATCAGCCGAGGGCAAATCGCCGTGCCGCTCGCCGCTTGAGTCAACCGCTGGAGTGGTCAATACCGGCTCTGGAATCTCGTTGAGAGCATCCATCGGATACCTACATTGGCTGGGGCCGGCGGGTAGTGCCCACGCCGCGAGAGTCGGGTTCGCTTGGCAGTGAGCACTCTCTACCTACTACCGATTGATTCTAAGCGGCGGCAACAAGAAAGTCACGAGCCTGGCGGGCCGGAGGATATTGGCCGTGGATCCCCAGTGACCGATGCGGCTTCGCCGCCATCCGAGGCGTCGATGGCTTCCAATTCGGCCGCCGCGTCGCGCTGGGCCTGGGCCAGCTCGGGCTTACCATGTTGATCGTAAAACTCGGCCAATAGCTGGCGCGCTTCGCGGCAGGTCGGATCAACCTCCAGCGCCGACAGCATCCAGGCAGCCGCTTCGGCATTCCGCTCTTGATCGACCAAGATCCGGGCCATCTCCAAACGAAGCTCCACGCTGTCCGGGTTTCTGACAAGCTCGTGCTGGATGTCGACCCTGCGGCTCTCCTGTTCCAATAACCGTTGCGAACGATCGAAGTATTCCTGAGCCGATTCCTGTTCGCCCAACCTCGACAACGCCATCCCCAGGCCGTAGACCGCGGTCGCGTCGTAAGGCCGCCGTTCCAAGACTCCCTGGCAATACCGTTTTGCCGATTCGAAATCGTTATTCGCCGACGCGATTTGCGCCAAGGTCGTCAATGCTTCCAATTGAAACATGGGCTCCAAAGGGAGGGACGCAGTCAGGGCCAATTTCAATTCGCGCTGCGCCTCGTCCGTCCGGCCCAATTGAAAATAGCAGGCCCCCAAGGTCACGCTCACGCGCCGGTCGCCTGGAGCCTGTTTGCGGCAAATCTCGCACTCGGCGAGCGCGTCGTCAACCCGCTTAGCCTCCAAAAAAGTTTGCGCGAGCCTGAGCCTTTGCGCAATGCGCCGCGGTTCGATCCGCAAAACCTCGCGCAGCGCGGCTTGCAAACGATCCGTATCCTGCATCGCGTCGTACAGATACGCCCCGACCAAGCGTGCACGAAGGCTGTCGGGGCGCCATTCCTCCCAATGTTGCAAACACAAATACGCATCGCGCGTACGGTGGACGTTCATGTATCCGAGCGTCATCGCCTCGAAAACGTCTTCGGCCAATTCATCGCTTCCACCCCGATCAAGCATCCCCTGGAGCAACGGCTCGGTGTCGCGCACCTGGCCCATCTGAAACCTCAGCATCCAGTCCTGCTGTTCCACCTCTCGACGGGGATACCCAAGGGCCAACGATCGCTCCAAGTGGCGGCGTGCCGGTAGGAATGCTGCCATCCGACGACAGACCACGCCCAGTATGAAATGCGCCTCGGCATGATCCGGCGCGCGCGTTTCGGCGGCTCGCAGCCAGTTCATCGCGTCGGCCAGATCACACGCGTCGACGGCCCGGCGCGCCTGGTACAAGTCGTAACTCACGAAAGCACGTGGGCCCAAAAACTTCGCGGCGATCGCCACCAAGGCCACAAAGACCGCCAGCCACTTCGCCAAGCGCCAGCCGGCCCCCGCACCGCGCCGCTCCACCCCGCCGAACGTCACCGCTGCCGTGCTCCGCATGCATGCGCCCGTCAGTCCTTCAAATCGAAAGTCAATTCATTACTGCCGCTATCCTTGATGCTGGCTGTGAGGCCCGACGTCGCGGCGTCACTATATTTCTCAGGCAGCGACGCCTTCGCCTTCATTTCTTCCAGCTTGCTTTTCTCTTTCGCCTCATCCGGTGCGGTCAGTTCTGGGGGTTTGCTTGGATTGTTTGGGTCGTAAATCTGCTTGGCCCCACCAGCCGCGGCGAGCTTTGAAACCGTCACCTTGTATTCGCCCGGTATCGCGCCTGGGGCCATTTGGGTGCCGCCCACGGAGGTCTGAAGGGTGAACTTGCCATTGGGACCAGAATCCCCTCCCGCTGGCCTTCCAGATCCGTCCACCGCAGGTACTAGGACGACCGTGGCCCCTTCAATGGGCTGGCCGTTGTAGGTGACGGTACCGCTCACTGGCACAGTTTTCAACTTAACCGAGGGACCACAACCGACCCCATGAACCAAAACGGCCATAGCAAACACGAAAAACAGTGACCTGCGGAGCATGATTTCCTCGCTTGTCCATGATGAATTTTAAGTACTAAATACAGCAACAGGAAAACGCTGGCACGACCCATTGAGTGGGTGACGCCAGCGCGGAAAAAACCGTTGATTGCCGCCCTCCGCGGCCGGTTGCTTTTATGGATTGAGCTGAGTGATGGGCCGTCCATCGCGGCGATCACCCAGCTTCTGGTACGTGTCGTAAGACATCGTGTCTTGCAGGAAATGCACGGAACCGTCGCAATAGACGAAAAGCGCGCCGGCCGGATGTTTCGACCGGAAACCATTGTTTTCAATGGGATAATTTCCCATGGGACTGCCCCAAGTGCCTACGTACCCCAGTATGCCTTGGAGACTTGGGCCAATGGGTTCGACTAGGCCGTTGGTGTTGTAGATCGCACTAGCGCAAACCGGCAAATTGATGGGAGGAACGGTCGTATAAGCGTTGGAAGAATTAGATGTAGAAAATGGCCCCTGCAGTCCTGGTTCGCTGCATACCGGCCTCGTCTCACCCATCGCAATCACATTTTCAGTGCCGTCGGTGATGTCGCGCAAATTCGCGGCCCAAACATTTGCGCCGAAAGGTCCCGGCTCATTCTGGGGGCCTGAATAGGTATCATTATCCCATCTCGTGTTTCCTATGCAATCTCCGAACCAATTGCCCTGATTGCCCGGTGTGTTAGTATAAGGCGACGTCCCCGTATACAGGGTAAGACCATTACCGGTGGCGTTTTGCATCCAATTTAAGTTGGTGGGACCCAAATTTGGAGCGTAATTCGACATCGTCGCGTTGGTCCACCAATTGCTGGAATCGGGGCGGGGCGAGTCGGAAGGACACTTCAAGGCGGGAATTGGGACGAATTGAACGCTGGCTTGTTGATTCCACTGGCTTACGAATCTCTGGTTGATGGTATCGTAGAGCGGCTTCTGTTCCAAATAGGGCAACAACCGCGCAATCGGGCCGCCACGATCGCTTGGCACATTCCACGAGGCTGCTGAGTCAAGCCAGAACGGAATCGGAAAGCGATTGTAGATATCGTGATAGTTGTGCAAGGCGATTCCTAACTGTTTCATGTTGTTGGTGCAGGCGCTTCGGCGGCCCGCTTCGCGCGCGGCTTGAATCGCCGGCAAGAGCAGAGCGATCAAAATACCGATGATGGCGATCACGACCAGCAGCTCCACTAATGTGAAGGCTGTTCGCCTGAGCAGCTTCCTCAGTTCGATACTCATGACTAAAAATCCTTAAATGGGAGAAAAAAAGGAAAACGCGCGACGGCGACCCGACCGTCACGATGATCGGCGATCAACGCCGTTTTACGCCATGAAGAAAGGGCCCGAATTTCTCGGTCGGAACATCAAGCGAGCGACTGGCAGGATAACGGATCGCTAGCGCTGTTGCAACAAAAAAATGAAAAATCTAATCAAGATCGCGAGAGGATCCCTGTGGGTATCCCATGAATCTTCACTGCCGGACCAGGCTTATAACCAATACAGGTGGTAATTGGATTGTCTTTTGGTGGGGTTTCTGCTCCTCAATCCGGTTCAATTGCCGAGATGGCAATTAGTCATCTTTGATTTCGTCGTTTGGGGGTCAGGGGCTCGTGCGAAACTCTCGACGACTTCTGTTCTGCGATCGCTTGTTCTTTCGCAACACGAGCAGTAACATGATCCTGGGTAATCAGTTCGCACACCCGCATAACGCGTGTTCCACCTCCATGCGAAACTCTCGATGGCCGTTGGCGCTGCGCGGCTGGTCTGTGGGCCTCAGCGCAGGTATGATCTTGCTGGCCGCAGGGTTTCTATCACGGCAATGGCCGCCGGTCGATGAGGGATTGACTTCGCCATTGCAGCCTGTCGCCATCAAGCCACCGCCAGCCGATGAAGCGCCTGTCGCAAGGGCGGTTAAGCCGCCTCCCACGCCGGCCGACGGCTTCGTGGGTAGCGATGTCTGCGCCAAGTGCCATACAGCCATCGCCGAGACCTATCGCTCACACCCGATGTTTCGCTCCGCGGGACGCGTGCCAGGCGAAAATGAGGTCGAGGACTTCAAGTCGCCCCCTTTTTCCGCACCCGGCAGCCGCCGCTATCGGGTCGAACGCACTGAAACCGAAGTCGTGCATCATGAATTTATGGTTGACGCCAGCGGCGCCGTCATCGCCGACCTGGCAGTACCCGTCCACATGTTCATTGGTTCGGGGACACGTGGCAAGACCTACATGGTGAACCGCGGGGGTTTGTTGTTCGAATCGCTCATTTCGTGGTTCTCCACCGACGGCGGACGGTGGGACCTTTCGCCCGGCTACGAGCCTTTGAACAAGCGCAACTTCGAGCGCCGCATCCGTGACGCCTGTATCATGTGCCATGCCGGACGCGTGGCGAATACACCGGGGGAAGACGATACTTTCGAAAATCCGGTCTTGCTTGAGGCGCCGATCGGTTGCGAAAGGTGCCACGGTCCCGGCGCAAAGCACGTGGCTCGCCAGGAAGCGGGCGTAGTAGCCTCCGGCCCGAGTGATTCCGGCGGCGCGCTGCGCGACGATTCAATTGGCGGCGGGCTGCGCGACGACTCGATCGTCAACCCCGAACGTCTCGATCCGGCGCGGCGTGAGAGCGTTTGCAACCAGTGCCACCTGCAAGGCGAACAGTTCATTCCCCGCTATGGAAGGACGTTTTACGATTTTCGCCCGGGTCAGTTGCTCGACGAAGTCTGGACGGTCTCGGTCGAGGGGAGCGAAGTGCGCGAGGACGGCACGACCAGGGCCGTCAGCCAGGTGCAGCAGATGCATTCAAGCGCCTGTTATCGACAAAGTGCTGGCCGCATGAGCTGCAACTCGTGCCACCCCGCGCACTCGGTGCCCGACAGCCGGACGAAGGCCGACTACTATCGTCGCCGCTGCCAGGAGTGCCACGCCGAGCGAGGGTGTGTGTTGCCGCAAGCCGAACGCGCCGCCCCGCCCGCGGAGAACTCGTGTATCCATTGCCATATGCCGCGGCTGGCCGCGCGCGACATCCCACACACGTCGCAAACCGACCATCGCGTCGTGAGGTCCCCCAAGGTGGATTCGCCGAAAATCCCGAATCCCGCGGTGAATTTCGATTTGGAATTGTTCGATCATGCCGAAGAGCGGCTACCGCGTTGGGAGGTCGATCGGGTGCGTGGCATCAACCTCGTGCAAAGGGCGCAGCGGGAAAGCCTGAAGGCCACGCTCTACCTCCGCGAGGCGGAGCTCCTGTTGCGTTCGTCGCTGCGCGCGGCACCGGACGACGTGCGCGCGTTGGCAGCGTTGGGACAGGCCCTGACGGGACAAGAGCGTACCGGTCAGGCCCGCGAGTGCTTCGAGCGACTGTTGGAAATCGAACCGCGAAATGAAAAGGCGCTTGAGGCGCTCGCCGAGTTCTGCCACGGCGCAGGCGATTTCAAAAAGGGAATCCAGTATGGCCAACGCTTGTTGACGGTCAATCCGTGGATCGTGAGGAACCACGCGAGGCAGGCCGATATGCTTCGCGGCGTCGGCCGACTTGACGAAGCTCTGGATATCGCGGAGCAAGCGCTCGGGCTCGATCCGTGGCATACCCAGATTCGAAGTTGGCTTGTCGAAGCCTACCGAATTGCAGGCGACGGCGCCGCCAGCCGGCGGCATGCGGAGTTCCTGCGGCGAATGCGTGGCGGATGAGGGCGATCCCGCGCAGCTGCTATGTCAGTCGTTGCGCGGCATCGGCATCGGTAGCGGTAGCGGGCGCTCCTGCGATTTCACTCATCGCGTTCGACCAGAGTCTCAAGTTCCCGGATGCCGTGCTTGAGCATGGAAAGCCACTGTGCCGCCGGGATGCGGTTATTATGGGGGGTGCTTTCATGCCGAGGATGCCCCGGCAGCAAAACATCCGGGATGGGCAGTGCCGACAGCTTGCGTAATGTCGCCAGATAAGCTCGCGCATCACCGCGATATCGCGGGGGCAGATAGACCGAATAGGTACCGACCTCGCGGTGGCTCATGATGGTGTCGCCGCCGAAGAAAACTCGCGATCCACCGCGGTCGAGAACGTAACAAGTGCTTCCGGGAGTGTGCCCTGGCGTGGCGAGCACTTCAATCCGCGTGTCGCCGAAGGCCAGTATTTCGCTTCCGATCAATTCGACGTCAATTTCGGTTGCATGGATATCATGTCCTGGCATATCAGCTATTGAAAAGATGGCTTCGTACGGCTCGCCGTCACGAAGCACCCGCGCGTCATCCCGGCCGGCGTAAATTGTGGCGCCGGAGCGGCGCTTGAGCGGCATCGCTCCCTGGCTGTGGTCGCCGTGCGCGTGGGTCAGCAGGATCGCTCGCACCTGGCTTGGATCGAGCCCCAGATCGCCCATTTGAAGGACCAAGGCGGCATGCGATTCCGATAATCCGGCATCGATCAGCACGAGGCCCGCGGACGTTTCGATCACATACACGGCCGAGGGATCGGCATCGAGTTGGTGTATTCCAGGCGCGACGGTCGGCGACACCGGAGCGAGTGGCGATTGCTCCTCGAATTTCCTTTGGTCAAGGGCGGAAGGGGTCGTCGTGGCGCCCGGTGGCACGCGATTCAGGATCGCGAACATCGAGACCGCGAAGACGAGGAATGGTCCTCCGGTCAAGAGCAAGAGTATTTGAGGCCGGCGCGAGTTTCGCATCGACGGTGATCCAAAAGGTGAAGGTCCGTTGTCGTCGCTGCCGGTTGACCTTAATTCGACTCCGCGGAAGCGAGCTCCGTGATGACGTGCAAACGATCGACGAGGGGCGACTCGATGACCTGACGCGTGCCGCTGGGCCAACGGATCTCGGCCCGGTCGACGCTTTTGACGTCGCCGAGGCCAAAGTGCAACGTCTTCGACGACTGCGACAGGTAACCACCGGCGGAGTGGACCTGCCGCACCATGATCCGCGAACCGATGAACAGCTTGACGACGGCGCCGACGGCGTCGTGGTTGCTCCGTGTCCCGCGCAGACGGAAGGCCATATAACGTCGGCGGGGAAACTGGTTTCGGAAATAACAGGGCCGATCGTTGAAATTGTTGACCATCAACTCAAGCCGACCGTCACCGTCGAAGTCGGCGGTGGCGGCGCAGCGAGCGCTGCGCGCGGCCTGTTTACCTCCGATCCGTTCGGGCAGGTACAGGCCTTCAACGGGCGGTTCGATTCCCGCCTCGGCGGCGCAGTCGATGAACGTGCCATCACCGTTGTTGTGCAACAGGCAGGAAGGCCAATAGAAAAACGGATACCCCATTCCGGACGGAAGAAAAGCGTCCTCGTAGCCATCGTCGTCGAAATCGCCGACGGCGATCCCCCAGGGCCAAAAGGATTCCGTACCGGCGGCGTCCGACACCTCCTCGAACCGGCCGTTGCCGTCGTTGCGAAAAAGGGAATTGCCGAAGAGCAATTCGTCGTAGTTGAGCTTGTGCCGCCGCATTCGATCCAGCTCCCTGGCAAGGATGCGGTTGTCGCGTTCCGCCTTAGGGCCGAACCTGTAGCGGTACTTCCTGGAGGGCTCAACCGTAATATCCTCGCCGGGCGCCATCCACATGTCCGAGTGCATGTCGGCGATGAAAAGGTCCAACCTTCCGTCGTTGTTGAAATCGAAGGCTTTGCAGCCGATCGCGCCGAACGACGTTCGGCGGAGAGTCTCGCGCGTGACGTTGTCGAAATGCCCACGGCCGTCGCTTCGGTAAAGTTCGCTGCGCCCGAACATGTTCGTGACCAGCAGGTCAAGGTTGCCGTCATCGTCGTAGTCGAATGCCGCGACATCGCCCCCCCAGCCTTGTCCGCCGACACCCGCCGCGTCGGTCACGTTGGTGAAGCGGCCTTCTCCGTCGTTTCGAAACAGGACGTTGTGTTCCAGGTCCGCGGTGCTCTTGACGTACTGCCATAGGCTGCTCGGGCCGACAAAGTGCTTCGTGCTCTCGTCGAATTCCTCCGATGTCCATTTGGCTGAATTGGTGACGAACAGGTCGAGGTCGCCGTCGTTGTCGTAGTCGAAGAAGGCCGGAGTCTGGGAATGGGCGACCAGGGCCACGCCGGCGTCGTCGGTGACGTCGCGGAAACGGCCGTCACCCATGTTCTCGAAAAGCAGGCTGCCTCCTCGAGTGGCGGTAATGTACAGGTCCTGGTCGTCGTCGTTGTCGTAATCGCCAAAGGCGGCACCGACCTTGATCCGGTCGTTCATCGCCAAGGGACCGGCTTCGTTCGTCACATTGTCGAACGTGCCGTCGCCGCGGTTACGATAAAGGGCATTGGGGCCGAGCTGGTTGAGAAACAAGACGTCGTCATGACCGTCGCCGTCGTAATCCGCCACGGCGAGGCCGCAGCCGTGATCGTACAGGTTGACCTTGAAAGTCTCACCTTGTTCGTTTGGCAGAAACGACATTCGGAAGTCGATACCGCTTTCCGTGGCCGCATCGCGAAAGCCCGGCGCGCGGGCCGATTCTCCGCCACGGGCGGCCGACCGGGCGTCGCTGTTTCGTGGCGTGGTCTCGTCGCCAACCACGCCGCCGCCGGCCGCGATGCCCCCCGCCGTTGGGACGATTTGCGTCGACCTGCCACGGCCAAACATCACTGAGATCGTGATGAACAAGACCAAGAACAGCGCGCCGATCAGCCCGACGCGGTAAGCGGAATTCGATGGTCTCGATTCGGACATGATTGTTCGATCGGCGTCCGTTGCGATAGCAAGAATCAATTCTAAACGACCACCCGTTTCGAGGCCAGGGCCGCGTCAATGGAATTCAGAGGGAGTTCCTCAGCTTGGCGATGATACCTGACAATTGTTCGAACCATGCTCTCGAATCCACGTTCGCGTTGCGGCCGTTGAGCGGCTTCGCCGGTAGCCAAAGGTCAGGCTTCACGTCCCGCAATCGACATAGCGATTCCCGGTAAGCGTCGATGTCTGCTCTCCTACCGGCAGCCGGTGCGAGCGTCTCACGACCCGAATCGCTCCCCTGAGATGGCACCCTTCCACTGATCAGGACCGTCTTTCCGCTCCACTTGACGACGTAGGCCATCGCCGCGGGACGAAAATCGGCGATGGGCATGGTCTTGATATCGACCCAGCCGGACGATTCGAGCGCTCCGATTGAAAGCAACCTCGCGTCGGCCAGGCCCATGCTCCGAAGCGCCGCGCCCCCCGAAGCGGAGGTCACCACCTGGCACTGCGTCTTTTCGACGAGAGCAGTCAGCCCGGAAGTGGCCTCGCGGCCGCATGTCGTCAACAAGACGGCGGTCACGCTGCGCGATCCCAGACCCAAGCTCTGCAGTCTTGAGTCGAGCCAAGCGGGGAAGCCCGGTCCGCCGGGCGCGTCGAACAGCAATAGCTGCGATCCAGTGGAGAGCCCATACACAGCGGAGCCATCGATGTCGCCAAGGTAGTGCAATCCCGGCAGGAGCTCCTTGGGCTCGCCGTCGAGAAAGTCGGCGCCGTCGGTTTCGTATTTCTTAATCAGAACCTCAAGTTCCTGGATGCCGTGTTCGAGCATGGATGACCACTGGGCCGGCGGGATCCTCGCATCTTGGGGAACTTTGACATCGCGGGGGTGCCCCGGAAGCAAGATGTCGGGAATGGGCAGAACCGACAATCTCCGCAAGGTCGCCAGATAAGCCCATGCGTCGCCGCGGTATCGCGGAGCGAGGTAGGCGGAATACGTACCTAACTTAAGGCTGGTCATGACGGTGTCGCCGGCAAAAAAAATCCGCGATCCGCCGCGGTTGAGAACGTAACTAACACTTCCGGGTGTGTGCCCCGGGGTGGCGAGGACTTCGATTCGCGTGTCACCGAAGACCAGCATTTCATCTCCGGTCAGCTCGACATCGACATCCGTGGCGTGAATCTCATACCCCGACATTTCGTGCGTCGAAAAGACGGCTTCGAGGGGACCGCCATCGCGAAGCACCAGCGCGTCGCCCCGACCGGCATGGATACGGGCGCCCGTCTTACGCTTGATCGGCATGGCGCCCAGGCTGTGATCGCCATGCGCGTGCGTCAACAAGATCGCGCGTACCTGGTTTGGATCGAGGCCAAGATCGCCGAGCTGCCGAATCAACAAGCCATGATCTTCCGTCAATCCCGCGTCGACCAGCACAAGTCCCGCGGAGGTTTCGATGACATAGACCGTCGACAAAGACATGGCTCCGAGTTGATGGACTCCCGGCGCGACCGTCACCGGCCAAGGGGCAAGCAGCGTTTCGCCGACGAACAAGTCGCCGTCAGCGGCGGATCTCTTGGACACGATGCGAGGTGGCGCGCGGTCCGGAAGCAGCATTGAGGGAAACAGTAAAAAGACGGACAAACTTACCAACAGCATTAAGTGAATCTGAAGCAGTCGTGCTTTCGACATATTGAAGATGTCCCTTCCGTTCGCTTCCCTCCGGTGGCGCAGGATGTGGGCGTGCCATCATCGAGACAATGGATCATTCTGCCGTGAATTCAGGTTCGACGATCTCATGCAGAACGTCCACCAACGGCGTTTCAACGATCTGCCGCGTGCCGCTGGGCCAGCGGATCTCGACACGGTCGATGTGTTCGTCGTCACCCAAGCCGAAGTGCAATATCTTCGACGACTGCGACAAATAGCCGCCGGAACAATGCACTTGCCGCACCATGACCCGCGGGCCCATGAACAACTTGACGACGGCGCCGATGGCGTCGTGGTTGCTCTTCGTCCCCCGCAAGCGAAAGGCCATGTAATGCCGACGTGGAAATTGGTTCTGGAAACAATACGGCCGATCATTGAAATTGTTGACGATCAGCTCCAGCCGCCCATCGCCGTCGAAGTCGGCCGTCGCGGCGCATCGCGAGCTGCGGGCCGCCTGTTGGCCGCCGATCCGTTCGGGAAGGTACTGTCCTCCGGCGGGAGGCTCGATGCCCTCCTCGGCGGCACGGTCGCTGAACGTCCCGTCGCCGTTGTTCATCATCAAATTCGAAGGCCAATAAAAGAATGGGTGCCCCATGCCGGAAGGTAAGAAGACGTCTTCATGGCCGTCGTTGTCGAAATCGCCGACGGCGACGCCCCACGGCCAGAAGGTTTCCGCGCCGGCCGCGTCGGAGACCTCCGCGAACCGTCCGGCGCCGTCGTTGCAGAACAGCGAATTCCCGAAAAGCAACTCGTCGTAGTTCAAACCGAAGTGTTCCATTTCGAATTCCTCTTGGGCCCGGGCGCCTGCGTCGACGTCCCATCTCGGCCCGTACCGATGACCATACTTCCTGGTCGGCTCGATCTTGATGCGCTCGAACCCAGGCATCCACATGTCCGAGTGCATGTCGGCGATGAACAGGTCCAGCCGGCCATCGTCGTCGTAGTCGAAGGCCTTGACGCCAATCGCGCCATAAGGGGTTCGGCGAAGCGTTTCGACGGTGACGTCGTCATAATGCGCGTGACCGTCGTTTTGGAGCAATTGGCTCATGCCGAACATGTTCGTGACGAGCAAGTCAAGGTCGCCGTCTTCGTCGAAATCGAAGGCCGCCACATCTCCACTCCAGCCCCTGCCGGCCAGCCCAGACTCTTCGGTCACGTCGCTGAAGCTGCCATCGCCGTTGTTTCGGAACAGGACGTTGTGTTCCAGGTCCTCGTCGCTGGTGACGTACTGCCAAAGCATGCTCGGGCCGACAAAGTGCTTCGTCTTCTCGTCGAATTCGTTCGATGTCCATTTGGCCGTATTGGTGACGAACAGGTCGAGGTCGCCGTCGTTGTCGTAGTCGAAGAAGGCGGGTGTCTGAGAATGGGCGACGAGGCCCACGCCAGCCTCGTCGGTGACGTCACGAAACCATCCTCCTCCCAGGTTCTCGAAAAGCACGTTTCCGCCTCGAGTGCTCGTGACGTACAGGTCCTGGTCGTCGTCGTTGTCGTAATCGCCGAAGGCGGCGCCTACCTTGATGCGGTCGGTCAACGCCAAGGGGCCGGCCTCGTCGGTGACATCGTCGAATGTGCCGTCGCCATGGTTGCGATAGAGCGCGTTCGGGCCAAGCTGGTTGAGAAACAGCACGTCGTCGTCGCCGTCGCCGTCATAATCCGCTACGGTGACGCCGCAGCCGTGATCGTACAGGTTGATCTTGAAGGTCTCGCCTTGTTCGTTCGGCAGAAACGACATACGGTAGTCGATGCCGTTTGCGGGGACGGCGTCGCGAAAGCCGGGTTCGCGGGCCGATTCTCCGCCTCGGGCATTCGACCTGGCGTCGCCGTTTCGTGGCGAGGTCTCGTCGCCGGACACGACGACATTGCCGGCCCCGATGTGGTCCACAACCGTTGGGACAATTTGTTTCGGCCTGCCGCGACCAAATTCGGACAAGAGGGCGATGGCTAGGAGCAAGACCAGCCCGCCGATCAGAGCGACGCAGTATGGGGCCTTCGATCGTCTTGATTGGGACATGATCGTTTCATCGCGGCCATTGCGTGGCGGAATGTTGAATTATAAATGCCGTTCCGCTTCAAGGCCAGCGTCGCATCCGAACCGAAGCGTCCCGCGACACTACCAGTGGGTCAGGGAGGCATGCTCTTCCGCGCCCCGAGTAGGTCTGCACCCGGCGCAACGGTGGGCGGCTGGGCAGCAGGTTGCAGTTGGCCATCGGCCGCGAATTCAGGTTCGATGATCTCATGCCGAACGTCCACCAATGGCGCTTCAACGATTTGGCGCGTACCGCTGGGCCAGCGGATCTCGACGCGGTCGATTCGTTGGTCGTCACCCAAGCCGAAGTGCAGGGTCTTCGACGACTGCGATAAATACCCGCCGGAACAATGTACTTGCCGCACCATGACCCGCGAGCCCATGAACAACTTGACGACGGCGCCGATGGCGTCGTGGTTGCTCTTCGTCCCCCGCAAGCGAAAGGCCACGTAATGCCGACGTGGAAATTGGTTCTGGAAACAATACGGCCGATCGTTAAAATTGTTGACAATCAGCTCCAGCCGCCCATCGCCGTCGAAGTCGGCGGTCGCGGCGCATCGTGAGCTGCGGGCGGCCTGCTGGCCGCCGATCCATTCGGGCAGGTACTGTCCTTCGGCGGGAGGCTCGATGCCCTCCTCGGTGACACGGTCGCTGAACGTCCCTTCGCCGTTGTTCATCATCAAATTCGAAGGCCAATAGAAGAATGGATACCCCATGCCGGAAGGCAAGAAGGCATCTTCATGGCGGTCGTTGTCAAAATCGCCAACGGCGACGCCCCACGGCCAAAACGTTTCCATGCCGGCCACGTCGGAGACTTCCGTGAACCGTCCGGCGCCGCCGTTGCGGAACAGCGAATTCCCGAAACGCAACTCCTCATAGTTCAAGCCGAAGCGTTCCATTTCGTCTTTCTCCCAAGCCCGGACGCCTGGGTCGACGTCCCATCTCGGCCCATACCGATGACGATACTTGCTGTTCGGATCGATCTTGATGCGCTCGAACCCAGGCATCCACATGTCCGAGTGCATGTCGGCCATGAACAGGTCCAGCCGGCCATCGTCGTCGTAATCAAAGGCTTTGACGCCAATCGCGCCATACGTCGTTCGGCGAAGAGTTTCGACGGTGACGTCGTCATAATGCGCGTGGCCGTCGTTTTGAAGAAGTTGGCTCATGCCGAACATGTTCGTAACCAGCAAGTCAAGGTCGCCGTCTTCGTCGTAGTCGAAGGCCGCGACATCGCCCCCCCAACCTCGTCCTGCAACACCCGCGGCTTCGGTCACGTTGGTGAAGCTGCCATCGCCGTTGTTTCGGAACAGGACGTTGTGTTCCAGGTCCTCGTCGCTGGTGACGTACTGCCAAAGCATGCTCGGGCCGACAAAGTGCTTCGTGTTTTCTTCGAATTCGTCCGATGTCCATTTGGCCGTATTGGTAACGAACAGATCGAGGTCGCCGTCGTTGTCGTAATCGAAGAAGGCGGGTGTCTGGGAATGGGCAACCAGGGCGACGCCGGCCTCGTGGGTAACGTCACGGAACTGTCCTTCTCCCAGGTTTTCGAAAAGCACGTTGCCCCCTCGGGTGCTGGTGATGTACAGGTCCTGGTCGTCGTCGTTGTCGTAATCGCCGAAGGCGGCGCCGACCTTAATCCGGTCGGCCAATGCCAAGGGGCCGGCCTCGTCGGTGGTGTTTTTGAATGTGCCGTCGCCGAGGTTGCGATAGAGCGCGTTGGGGCCGAGCTGGTTGAGGAACAGCACGTCGTCGTGGCCGTCGCCGTCGTAATCCGCAACGGCGAGGCCACAGCCGTGGTCGTACAGGTTGATCTTGAAGGTCTCGCCTTGTTCGCTCGGCAAGAACGACATACGGAAGTCGATTCCGTTTTTCGGGACGGTGTCGCGAAAGCCGGCAGCTCGGGCCCATTTTTTCCCGCGCGGGGCGGTCGACCGCGCGTCACCGTTTCGCAGTGCGAAAGCCCCGTGCGTTGCCACTAGTTCCGCCGGTCCGTCGCGGCGAAGCACGATCAGGAAGGCGATGACCGACGACAGGAACGCCACGGCAACCAACAGGAAGGCGAGTAGCGTTCTCGGGCGGCTTGCGTGGGGCATGTCCTGGTTTCGTCGCGACCACTGTGATGCGCTCTGCGATTATAAGGCATGCCTGATTGCAAGGCTAGAATGCCACGGTTGACGTCAGTGGAGCAGGGCCGATGCCGGGGATTGAATTCGTCGAGCGCCTGCGGACGCTCCATCGAGCGATAGCGCGCACTGGTCGCGTGAAAACAACACGACCGACGCGGCTACGGCAAGATCCGCTCTCCGACGGCCGTATTCAGCCGCAACATGCTGCGGCGGTGGCGAATGAGGGCCTGGCGGTATTGGAAGACTTCAGCGTTGTATTCCCGCTGCGCGTTGAGAAAATCGAGCGCGCTTTTTTCCTTTCTTTCGAACAGCGCTCGTTCGGCGTCGCGAATGCGCATGCTGCGAGGCAGGATCACGCGCTCCATCCGTTCGACGACGGCCCGGCTGGCGGCGTATTCATTCTCCGCCTGCTTGACCTCCGACGCGACCTTTCGCCCAAGGGCTTGCCATTCCATCCGGGTCTGCTCGACGTTCAATTCGGCGCGGCGAATGGCCCCCTGGTTGCGGTTAAAAAGCGGCACGGTGGCCATGGCGGCCACCGAAAATGATGCCACACTCTGGCCGCCCGTCGGCGCGTTGTTGCGGTACTCGTATGGCGAATAGAGAACGAAGGCGTCGGGAAATCGTTCTTTTTGCGACAGCCGCACGTCGGCCTGGGCGCGTCGCACACCCAGGCGAAAGGCGTTCAAGTCGGGCCGCTCTGACTGGGCGATGCCGAGCAAATCCTCGCGCGGCGGCGGCGGCGGCGCCTTGTCGTGGAGCGAGCCGCGGACTTCGATCGACTCGGCTACGGAAGCGGGTACGCCGATCAGTACCGCCAGCGCCAACTTCGCCTGGCTGTGCGAAAAATTCGCCTGCTCCAACTGCATGTCGGCCGAGTCGAGCAAGTTCTCCACCCGCTCGTAATCCTGCTGCGAAATGGCCCCCGAATCGTGCTGTGCGCGGGCCGTCCGCAACACGTTCTCAAGCCCCTCCATGCCCGCGCGGGCAAAGCGAACAGCCTCGCGCGCCGCGACGACGTCGAGAAACACGTTGTAGAGATTGTCGATCTCGATCCGCACGGCGTCCTGATACTGCGCTTCAAGCACTTGCCTGGCCCGCGTCGCTACGTCGATCCGTGCCAACCGTTTTCGGTTCACATCGACTGGCTGGATCACTGTAAGGCTGTAGGTGTTTTCGCCCGGACGCTGTGGCGAGTACGGTTGGTAGGGGTAGCTCGAAGCCGTACCAAACACGAAGGGATTGCCGCGTAAGCCCGCAGTCAGCACATCTGCGCGCGCCTGTGGGATTTCATAGGCCAGACTCCTGAGGTCGAAGTTCTCGCGGACGAGTCGCTCGATGGCCTGATCGAGCGTTAGGCCGTGCTCGGGCCCTTCTTCAACTCCTGCCGGGATCTCCAATGGACCGTAGATTGGCGCGGGCAACTCACCGGCGCCGGGCGCCTGCGCCATGCGAACTGCGTTGGGGCCGACCGCACCTTCGCGCCCGAACGGTGAGAGCACCGCGGGCGGGATGCGTTGAACCAGCATTGGGGGCGCGCCGGGGGCGCCCGGATCAGGACGTGCCTGCCGCAAGCGTGCCCGGTTCGCCAAGACATTCGCGCCGGCACCCGCGGCAGTTGGGCGTTCCTTCGGCTTCTTGGCTGCCGCCGTGGTCACAACAATTTCGTCGGCCAGGCTTGTCAGTTGAGCATGGGCCGATGGGGCCAGGCGCCCAAACGTGACCGCCAGCACAACGAAAATCGCCGACGTGTAATCGCGGATCCGCAATGTGGCCCTCAGGGAGCGCGCGCAGCAATCATTAGCTTCGCGAATCGCTCCCATGACGTATGCACCTCCCCCCTGTTAGGTTGCAAAATCGCCGCATTTGGGCCGTCTCTTCGGCCTGGCATTTCCAGGGGCAGCGGTACCCCTTCTTTCTGTGTCGGTTGCAACGATTCTGCTATATCAATCGGAAATGAGCGACCTTCCGCTTCTACGGGGCTTTGCCATCCCACGCCGCTTGCGCTCCCTGGGCCATGTGACATGACCACATCGCCAACGAGCTGCGGACTTGGATTCGGTGATTTCATGGACGCTGCCGACACCCTGGGTTGTGAATAAGGCCACGGTTGGATGCATTCCTAGTGTTCCGACAGTCCGCAAAAATTAACTGAAAAAAAACTAAAGAAACCGACTGAACGTCAAGACGAAGTCTATACCTTGGAGGATTGACCCGATCAGGGGGCAACTGATAGGTCGCGCGTGCTATTGGCAGCTCACTAAAGCGAAGTGAACGAAAATTTCAATTCGTAAGCGTTTGACCCGGTTGTAGCAAATCTGTAGGTTTTCATGTAACCGCGCTGGAACCGCGGCGCACTTCTTTCGAGAACGGGAGGCCCTGTCGCATGGCATTCGCCGAGGAATCGTTTTTGGAATTCGTCGAAGCTGAGGCCCAACTTGGTTGGATGTTGATGGCCTGCCTGGGGGCTGTGTCGGTCGTCATCGGCATGTTCTTGCTATTGACGCCGCACTTGAGGCGTTCTGCCGAGATATTGCATCTCTGGTCGACATCGTCGCTAGCGCTCTGCGCCGTTGCCGTGATCGACTTGATCGTGGGCCTCAGAGGAACGCTCTCGGGAACAGGCTTGCTACTCTGCCGTGGGGTTATCTTTTCCGCCACGATCGCTCTGGCGTTTGTAATATTGAGGCGGCCGTTCCGCAACGTCATGGCTCCAAGCGGGGCTTGGCTACGAACCGCCGTCACGCCGACATTGATCGGCCTGGCTGCCACAGGCTGGGCATCGCACCGCGCTCTCGAGCCGACCGGAGGCGAACTACTTGACGAGCAGTCGAACCTGGTTGAGGTTTCCGGCGTCGACCTGCGCACCGATCGTGGTTATCTTGTGCCGGTGTATCAAACGCGCTCGCCGGGCGTGCGCGATCAACGACGTCAAGCGAGTCGGTCGATCCAGAAATCAGATGTTTCCCAAGAGGCATGGAAGCGGAGCGCGCCCGATCGGCAGACAGATTGCCACGGATGGGTGTTCGCCGACGGCCAGTTTGTCATCAAGTCGAAATCAGTCGATCGGATCCTCGACGACAACGGTTATCGGCTCGTCGCCGAACCCGACTCGGGCGACCTGATCGTCTATCGCGATGAAAAGGGGGTCGTTCTACACACGGGCACCGTCAAGGCGACCGGCGACCGCGGCTTCGTCTTGATCGAGAGCAAATGGGGTTTCACGAACTGCTTTTGGCACGAGCCCGAACAGCAACCTTATTCTCAACGGTACGCCTATTATCGCAGCCCTCGGGAAGGACATCGGCTCGCATCGGACTAGGCGGTTGTCGACGACCAGGCGATCCGCGGACAACTCGTATCCGACGTCTTATACTGATGCGTGCCGGCGGGTTTGGAGGCGGGTGCCGAAAAACCACCCGCCAACTCCGGCTGCCGGCGAGTGTTTAAAAGTGGAGCGGAAGGGAGTCGAACCCTCGACCTTCGCATTGCGAACGCGACGCTCTCCCAACTGAGCTACCGCCCCGACTCGACACCACGGCCTTCGTCTGTATCCCGACCCATCCGCACAATTCAGGTGCCGGAGCTACCGCGGAGAAGAGGCCGTCGATACTACGCCAATTCTAATCGTCACGAGAGGGGTTGTCAAAGCAAGATCCGCGCGGCGGAGCGGAAAATGCCTCGCAGTTGGCGTTTTGGCCGGCGCGAGACTTGTTGCACCGGATCGGCATCTTGCGATTGCAGCACGGGCGGCGTAAGCTCTTGCCATTCCTGCGCTCGGCCGATTGGGCGCGGGGGGATGTGGCTGAATGACTCAAGATTACCGTTGCCGCTCCCGCCAGCGGCAGCACGAACGCGGCCAGCAGCAACAGAGGTACGACAAGTCCCGGCAAACCTCTTCGGACTGTTCGCTGTTGAGTCCCGTGGTCCATGATGACCCTCCGCAGCAAACGTTGGGGCTAGCGTAGCATTACGCCTGCATAATTGCAAAACAATTTTTAAAATAAAAAACGTCACTCCACCGCCATCCCCGGACGTTGTGAAAACGGCACTACCACGATGCGTTTCTTTCTCGCCGGTATCATGCAAGGTTCACACCTTGGCTCGGCGTTGCACAACCAGGATTACCGCGCGCTGATCAAAAACCTGTTGGAAGTGCACTTCCCCGGAGCCATTGTCTACGATCCCTTGGCCGATCACGCCGCTTCACTCGACTACGATGAAGCCAAAGGCCGCCGGGTGTTCCTCGACCACAATCGGCTGGCGGGCGAAGTCGACGTTCTGGTGGCCTACGTGCCCGAGGCTTCAATGGGAACTGCGATCGAAATGTGGGAAGCCTGGCGCCAAGGCCGGGCGGTCGTGACGATCAGTCCGCTGAAACACAACTGGGCGGTCAAGTTCCTCAGTCATGAACTCTATCTGGACGTGACCGCTTTCGAACAAGCGCTGCGCGACGGACGGCTCGCAGAGAGGCTGAACGCGCTTCTGCGCCGTGCTCAATAAGGCCCTGCAAGCACCACACAGCAACCGCCGTGAACGACACGACACCAAATACAGGCTCTGCTCGCCCCATTTTGGCACGTCGCAGGCGGTGGAGGTGGCTGAAGTTCTGCTTGCCGATCGTCGCGCTCATCGTCGGTGAACTGACATTACGGGTCTATACCTGGTGTCGCGGATGGACGCCAAACTGTTACGCTGCCCAACTCCGCCTGTTTCGGCCGAACGCGGAAATCGGCGCCGACCTCCGACCCGGCTTCCACATGCAAAGCGGGACCTATTCGATCACGATCAATTCACTCGGGTTGCGTGGCCCTGAAATCAACCGTAACAAACCCAGCAACGTGGTTCGCGTGGCGATCGTGGGCGAGTCGTCAGCGTTCGGCTACCTAGTTGGCGACGACGACGTCGCCGCCCGCCGACTCGAAGCCAACCTTCGTGCGCAAGGTCTGGAGGTCGAGGTGCTGAACGCGGGCGTGCCTGGCTACAACCTGTTTCATTCGACGGTACGCTACCGCGAGGTAGTGGCGCCCTTGAAGCCCGACGTGGTGCTGGCCTACCTTGGATGGAACGACCTGACTTACGTGGTTCGGGAAGCGTCTGAACTGGCTCGATTCCGTGTGCGGCCCGTGGCTCCGGCCTGGGAGCGGCAACTAGGGCGATCGACGCTTTATGGATTGGTGGCGTATCGTTTGCTCGGTAGCCCTGTACAGATGGTGCCTTCACAAATCGGAGGTTCGCGGCCCACCAACTCTGGTGCGGCGGCATTTCACTCAAACCTGCACTTGCTGGCCGACGAAATCAAGGCATCGGGAGCTCGGCTGGTGGTTTGCGCCCAAGCGACGGCGGCACACCCCAAAGTTTCACCGCGCCTGGCCCCTGTTTTGGCCCAGGCGGAAGAGGACCGGCCCGACGTGATTCGGATGGGCGCGTGGCTGCACGACCGTGAGCGCGACTTCGCCACTGCAAGCAACGCACCGTTTCTCGACGCTTACAACTCAATCCCTCCGACGGAGGAGTATCTAGCCGACTATGTCCACTTGACTGTGGCAGGGGAGCATGAGCTGGCCGAGTTTTGGACGCGGGAGCTGTTGCCGCTGCTGAAAGATGAAATTTAGAACGCACCCGTGGACGTGACGTCGGGGGACGAATCGACATGGATCAGGTCGTAAAGCTTGTGTTCTGCTGGTAACGGCAGTTGCAACGTCTGCTTTACTTGATTGAGCGAATGATCTGGTCGACTTGTTCGTCGTTGTATTTTTCCGCTGGGAGCTGGATGAACAGCATGTCCGTCCCTTGCTTCCCCTCGAACGTGCCGATGGCCTGCACGAACTCCTTGTTGGTTTGTGCGTCCGTTCCCTTTTGGATGTCGAACGTAGCGGGCTTTCCGCGAATCTCAAGCGGAAGCTTTCGAGTTTCTCGCACGTTAATCTGCCGCGAGCCTTTGCCCCCCTGTTGCTGGCGCATTTGGGCCTCCATTTGGGCCTTCAGCACCTCCGGGTCGGTGCTTGCATTTTGGCCGACGATCTCCATCAAGAACAGACCACCCTCGTTGTCCGGTCCAGAGTAAGCGGCCATCGTCATGCCCGTGCCGGCGATGTTGAATTTCATCGACATCGCCGGTTGAAAGCCTGCCGGCATGTCGATTTCGGCAATTCCACCCGCGACCTTCGCGACTTCCACGGGATCGGTACTGAAATTCAACACATTATTCTTGACGTAATAGATCATCCCCACCCCGCCGCCGCAGCAGAGCAGTAACGTGACACCGCAGCCCAGGCCCAGCCAAACCCAAATCTTCGACTTTTTTTGGGCCGGCGGAGGGGGGTAGTTCGCAAAGTTCGGATCGGTCGACATGGTTGAATTGATTCCAAAGTTTTGATGTGGCGAAGCGTATTGTCGTAACGCTGCCTTGAATTGTCAATCGTCGTGCGCCAGGGCTTGGAAGCCGTACCCGAATGGGTCACAATCACTGTTGTATTCCCCGTCGACGCGGAATTCTTGGACGCCGAACGTGCAACACCTGTTGGAACAAACCACCGAGCAATTGCAAGCCTGGCTCGCCCAGAGAGACTTGCCAGGGTATCGCGCCGCGCAAATAAGCCGTTGGCTGTTCCAAAAGCGCGCGGCCGATTTCGACGACATGAGCGACCTACCCAAGCCACTGCGGGCGGCACTCGCGGGCGAATTCACGATTCTGAGGGGTAGCATCGCCGCGCATCAGCGGGCAGCCGACGGCACGGAAAAGCTGCTGATTCAGTGGCCAGACGGCCACCAAATCGAGTGCGTGCTGATTCGCGAACGGCAGCGACGGACGGTCTGCATCAGCACCCAGGTGGGTTGCGCCATGGGTTGCGTGTTCTGCGCCAGCGGACTTGAGGGCGTTGCCCGCAATCTCACTACGGGTGAAATCCTCGAACAATTGCTGCGGCTGAATCGCTTGCTGACGGCCGACGAGAGGCTGAGCCATATTGTGGTAATGGGCATGGGCGAACCGCTGGCCAATCTCGATCAGCTTTTGCCGGCTTTGGCCGTGGCGTCTAGCCCCCAGGGACTTGGAATCAGCGCTCGGCGAATCACGATTTCAACCGTTGGTCTGCCCACCGCACTCGACCGGTTGGCGACTGAAGATTGCCACTACCACCTGGCTGTGTCACTGCACGCGCCCAATGATGAATTGCGCAACCAACTCGTGCGGGTGAACCGCAACACTGGAATCGCCGCGATTCTTGCATCCGCAGACCGCTATTTTGAGCACACCGGCCGCCGATTGACCTTTGAGTACGTGCTCTTGGGTGGTGTGAACGACGAACCACGAAACGCCCGCGAGCTCGTTGAGTTGTTGCGGGGACGGACCGCGCTGGTCAACGTGATTCCCTACAATCCGGTGGCCGGTTTGCCTTACTGCACGCCGCCGGCGGCGGCCTTGGAACGCTTCGTTTCGATACTCGACCAGGGGGGCGTCAGCGTGCAAGTGCGGCAACGCAAGGGAGACAAGATCGACGCGGCCTGCGGGCAACTGCGCCGCGGCTGGAGAGAGAGTGCGAAGAAGTTGGGCGAGACCGTATGCTGAACGCCCAAATTAGAATGAGGAACCTCGCCCGCCGGGCGGGGTTAGATTGGTTGTGATGGTGAAGAGGTCATCGCCAATTCCGATGGGGATCGGGTTGTCCGTTAGCGAATCTTCGGCCCAGAACAACGCGCTCGGCGACCCCGACGTGCGACTGATGTTACAGGTTCGCGACGGTAGTGCCGCCGCGTTCGAGGAGTTGGTGCTGCGCTACCAGAACCGACTCGTGACGGTCTTGGAACATCTTGTGGGAAAGCGCGGGCAGGCCGAAGACCTGGCCCAGGACGTTTTCTTGCGAGTTTATCGCGCACGCGAAAGATATGTGCCCGGTGCGAAGTTTTCGACCTGGCTGTTCACGATCGCCAACAACGTCGCGGCGAACGCGCTGCGCAGCCGGTCGCGGCGGCACGAAGTGCAAGTGCATGCCGACAACGACGCCAGCGGGCCGCAATCAGCCAACCCGTTGGACCAGATGGCCCTGGCCGGCAGCGGACTGATGCCCACCCGTCAGCTCGACAAGGCGGAGCTCCGCGAGATCGTACGGCTGGCCATCAGCACGCTCAACGAGCGCCAAAGGATGGCGGTGCTCTTGAGCAAATTCGAGGAAATGAGTTACGCCGATATCGCCGCGGCAATGGATATGTCGCCCCAAGCCATCAAGTCGCTCTTGTCACGTGCCCGTGAAAACCTGCGGTCCGTGCTCGAACCATACCTCGATCGCGGTGACCATCCAAGAAGGGATGAACCATGAACGCGCCAGCCTCGCGCCCGGTATCGAGCGACGAATTGGTTGCCTACCTCGACGGCGAGTTGAACGCCGACGAAAGCCGCCGTATCGACCGGCTCTTGGCCGACGACGCTCGCGTGCGCGTCGAACTCAAGCGACTCGACCAGACCTGGGAATTGCTCGACCGCCTGCCACGCGCCGAAGTCGAGCCGGTCTTCACCCGTTCGACCGTGGAGATGGTCGCCGTCCGAGTGGCCGACGAAGTCGAGCACGAGCGCGCGGCGGAACCGTCGCGTCGGCGACGCACATACTGGTTAGGCTGCAGCGGGATGTTGTTGGCGGCCCTGTGCGGAGTCTGGGCCAGCGACCGGATCGTATCGGATCCGAACGACCGTCTGCTCGAAGACTTTTCGGTGCTGGAGCACCTCGAAGCGTACCGACAGACCCCGAACCTTGAATTTCTCCGCGAAGCTCTGGAGAAAAAACTGATTGCTCTCGGGCCGCCCGCGGCGGATGCCAGGTCTCATGCCACAGAAACGACCTCCGAGCGCCGGGTGCGGATCGAGAGGATGGATCCACGCGACAAAGAGCAGATCGTGCGCAAACAGAAGTCATTCGCCGAGCTGTCGCCGGCTGAACAGGCCCGGCTGCGCGGTCTTGACCTTCAGGTGCGTCAAGCGCCCGACGCAAACGACCTGGGCCGCGTGCTGGAGCGCCTCCAGACCTGGCTGAACCAGCTTACGGCCGCGGAACGGGCCCACCTGCTCCATCTTTCGAATCCCGAACAGCGATTGAAGGAGATCGAGCAGAAGCTCGTCGAGGAGGCGACGCGCTTGGGAGGAGAGGACGCCCGACAATTCGAGCAATGGTGCGAGGAAGTATTCCAGCAGCGGCTGAAGCTCCCACAGCGGAAAAAATTGCAGGGGTTGTCCGCCGAGGATCGTTTCGATCGCTTGCAAGCCTTTTTCCGGCAATCCGCGGCCCAAGGCCGCCCAGTATGGTGGAAACTTCCCTCACCCGAGGAGTTTGGCCGCTTGCGCGAGCGTCTATCGGACGAAGCCAAGGCGAAATTGGACCGAGCCCAAGGCGATATGGAAAAGCGGCAGTTGCTTAGGATTTGGATTCAGGACGGATTTCATTTTCGCCCGACCGGACGTGGACCCACGGCCAGTGGAACGGAGATCGCTGACGAACAACAACGCGAATTCTTCCGCCAACTACCGGACAAGCAGCAAAACAACCTCCTGGGTTTGCCACCCGAAGAGATGTTTCGCATGCTGAAGCGGAAGTACGAAACCGAAACTCGGCGGAAGCCGTCTAAGGCGACGGCTCTCACCGAATGAGTTCCGTGCTACTTTCCAGGTAGGCGGTTGCGTCAGCCAGCAGCTTGACCAGAAACGCCGGCATGTAGAGCCCCATCACGAATACCAGGGCCATGAAACCGATGATCGGCGCGCCGGTGTGGAAATCGTCCGGGAACGGGATTTCGGACCGTGGGTGCGACGGAGGACCCAGGGTCACCCGCAGCACCGTGGTGCCCATTCCCAGGAATACGACGAACAACGCCGTCACGTAAAGCGCGGCACTGGTGTACTGACCCCCGCGGCATGCTGCGACGAGAATGCTGAACTCGCTCACGAAGGGGCTGAAAGGCGGTGAGCCGCAGCCCGCCAGAAAGCCAAGCAAGAATAGCCAGCCGGACAGCGGCAAGCTATGGATCGCCCCGCGCACGTCATCGGTCAGCTTGCTGCCGTAGGCCCGGTGGATGTTGCCAGCGGAGAGGAACAACACTCCCTTGGTCATGGCGTTATTGATCACGTGGGCCAACGAGGCCGTCACGGCGGCGCCGCCGATGCCGATGCCGAAAACCAGGATTCCCATGTGTTCGACGCTGGAATAGGCCAGGAGCCGCTTGAAGTCGCGCTGTCGCACCATATAGACGGCGGCGGTCGCCATCGACAACAGGCCGACAAAGACCATGATCCGCCGTGCGAAGTCGCCGTCGCCCGCCGCCACCGCGATCTGGTAGAAGCGCAGGATCGCGAAGAACGCCGCATTCGTCACGCCGCCGGCCAACAAGGCCCCCACCAACCCGGGCGCTTCGCCGTAGGCGTCGGGTTTCCAGGTGTGTATGGGGGCGAGCCCCATTTTGGTGCCATAACCGACGAAAAGGAGCACGAAAGCGGCGTGCAGCCAGGGAGACGACAGCTTCGAGGCCTCCGATCGCAGTTCTTCGAACAAGAGCGTCGAACGCAAGTCCGCGTGCAACGCCGAGTAGGCCAGAAACAGAGAGCCCAACAGCGCCAGCGCAATCCCGACCGAGCAGATCAAGAGGTACTTCCAGGTCGCCTCCAACGAGCGAGCGTTATGGTTGAAGTACAAGCTTGGAGCGCTGGCTAGCGTCGTCGCCTCGACCGCCACCCACATCAGCCCCAGGTGGTGCGAAACGATCACCAACGACATCATCGATAGCGAGCTCAGCATGCAGGCGCAGAGCACGCGGTTGGGCCGTTCCGAACGCAAGGCCAGGTAACCCGGCGCATAAAGCATGCAAAGAAAATGCATGACTCCGATGGCCAGCAGGAACACCTTGCCCAGCGGGTCGATCACCAGCCAATCGCGCGAGCTCTCGTTGAAGGGCATGTCGGCCGCGATCACGCGCACAACCAACCAAAGGTGCAACCCGGACCCCAACGGCAGGAGCCACGGGCGCCAACGGTCGGAGGGAACCACCAGGGCGACGGCCGCGATCGCCAACGGCAGCAGAACGAGATACAATTCCATCGGTCGTTCTCACGGCCAAATCAAGAGCAGGATGACAATCGCGAAGATGTACAGCAAGTAAGCCTGGGCGCTGCCTTGCTGAAACACTCGAAACCAGCTCACGCGCTGCGCCAGCCAGCCTGCCGCCGGCATGACAAGCCGGTCGAGCACGCCTTCCGGCACTTCGCTTTCGAAGTGCGCGTCGCGTGGAAAGGCCACGTCGAAATGCGGTCGCCGGACAATGGGCCACAGCGCCCAGTGAAACTGACTGACCAGCATTTCAGCGAACGACGACGAGGTGTACTGCATTCGCGGAGTGGGTGACGAGTAGCCGCAGCCCCAAGTGACCGACGATTCGACGCCGCCGTCCCGCATGCGGACCCAGAGCAGGGCACCGACCGCCGCCAACGAGCCGGCCAAGACCATAGCCATGATCGCAATCGACCTCAAGGGCTGCCAGTCGGCCAGCGGATACACGTGCGATGTCACAAGCGCCAGGCTACCGGCCGGCGTCGTCCATGCCGATATCGCCCGATCCAACAATCCCGCCACGAAACGGGGAGCAAACCCAATCGCAGCGCAACCGATGGCAAGCACCAGCATCGGTAAGATCATCGAGAAGGGCGCTTCGCGCGCGTGCCGCGCATGCTCGGACCGGCCGGCACCGAGAAACACCGTGCCGAAGGCCTTAATGAAACAGGCCGCCGCCAGCGCGCCGATCAGCGCCAGACCGGGGGCGGCGAGCGCCGCGGCCGGCCAGGACCCGCTTTCCACCGGAATACCCAAAGTACGGAACAGGCCGTTAAAGATCAGGAACTCGCTGACGAATCCGTTCAATGGAGGCAGGCCGCAGATGGCGACCGCTCCGACAAGAAATCCACAGGCAGTATAGGGCATGCGGCGCGAAAGACCGCCCAAGTCGTCCATCTCGCGTGTGTGCACCGCGTGGATCACGGCGCCTGCGCTATAGAATAAGAGCGACTTGAAAAGTGCGTGGTTCCAGACGTGCAGCAACGCCCCACCCAGGCCGAGTACCACCCAGTCGATTTGTCCCAGCGAGCGCCCGATAAGAGCCAACCCAAGTCCCATTACGATGATGCCGATGTTCTCGATGCTATGATAGGCCAACAGACGTTTCAGATCGTGCTGACCGATCGCGTAGGCCACGCCGAGCACTCCCGAGATCACACCCAAGGCCAGAACCAGGCCCCCCCACCAGACCGGCGGATTTGGAAAGAACGACGAGATGCGCACCAAACCGTAGATGCCCATCTTGATCAACACTCCCGACATCAACGCCGAGACGTGGCTCGGCGCGTTGGCGTGCGCGCTGGGCAGCCAGATGTGTAGCGGCATCACGCCCGCTTTGATCCCGAAACCAACCAGCGCCAGAATGAAAATCGCCGTGGCCATGCCCGCCGGGATGGGCGCAGCTCCCGGTTTGGGAACCAGCTCGCCGGAGTCGGTGGCGGCCCAAAGCAAGGCGAACATGGCGAACAAGACCAGAGTGGCCGTGTGCGTCAATGCCAGATAGATCCAGCCCGCTTCGCGCGCTGAGGATTGTTCGTCCTCGGTGGCCACCAGAAAAAAAGCGCTCAACGCCATGAATTCCCAGCCGACCAGGAATACGACCGAGTCGCGGGCAATCACCAAGAGCGCCATACCCGCCACGCACAGACCGTAAAACACTCGCAATTTCCGGCCGTTTTCAGGATGCTCCGATTGTTTCCAGTAGCGCAGCCCGTAGATCGAACCGAGCAGTCCGATCAGGAAGATCGGCAGCAAGAACAGGGCCGAGATGCCGTCGACGCCCACGTGCAAGCTGATGTCGAGCGCACGAGGGGGCATCACCGCCCAAGGGAAGCTGGCATTGAGATTTTCGTCCGTCGCCAGCCAATTCAGGAGACAGGCGATTCCCAGCACCGACCCGGCACAAACCAGCAACGTCGCCAGCCACTGGCCGAAGGGTGAATTCCGACCTTGCACGGCACCAGGTAAGCCACTGACGGCAATCAGCGCGATCGCGGTCAGCAGCAACGACATGACAATCCTCCGAGCCGAGAAAAACGCCGGCGCATCCACCGCGGCGCCCATCCGGTCCAGCAACTGTTCGTTAAACTACCGTGGCACGAGACGACAAACAATGAGATTCCGAGTTTTATTTGGAGACATCACTAACTGCAATTCCTTGCGGTGTATCGTTTTCGTTGCAATTGCCGTTACCTGCTGTGCCCCTTATACTTGGCATATCGTTCCCTCCCGCCTTGCCCCAGATCGGACCACCTCGGTTCCGTCGTCCGCCATGCTTGAGTCTCGTCGCTTCTTGCCGCTGGCCGAAGCTCAGGCACCGTTTTTCGTCGGTGTCGATTTGGGTGGCACCATGGTCAAAGTGGGGGTCGTCGACGACCAGGGGCGGGCTCTTTCCTGGACTTGCGTCAAGACCGAACCCCAACGAGGACCGGAAGATGGGACGCGGCGCATGGCTCAAGCGGTGTTCCAGGCCATTGACGAGGCCCGATTGAAACCTGCCCAGGTCGCGCGCGTCGGCCTTGGCTCGCCGGGCACGATGGACATACCAGCCGGGTTGATTTTGGAACCGCACAACCTGCCGGGCTGGATCAATTTCCCGATTCGAGATACCCTTGCCCGCGAATGCGGGCTCCCAGTCACTTTCGCCAACGACGCCGCGGCGGCGGCTTACGGTGAGTTCTGGATCGGTAGCGGCAAGGGACTTCCCAGTATGGTGTTGTTCACACTGGGTACGGGAATTGGCTGCGGCATTATCGTGGGCGAACGGTCAATCGACGGCGACCACAGCCATGGAGCGGAGTGCGGGCACATCATCATTGACTCTCGCGACGACGCACGCCTCTGTCCATGCGGCCAGCCCGGGCACCTGGAGGCCTACGCCGGTGCCTTGGCGGTGGTCAAGCGGACTCGGGAGGCATTGGATGCCGGCCGGACGAGCTCGCTCGCCGCGCGGATCGAAGCAGGTGAAATACTGACCCCGCTATTGCTATCGCAGGAGGCGGAAACGGGCGACGAGCTTTCGCTGGAAATCATTCTCGACACCGCCCGCTATCTGGGTGTGGGGGTTGTGAGCGTAATGCATACAATCGACCCCAGTGGTGTCGTGCTGGGTGGGGCGATGAACTTCGGGTGCCACGAAACGGCCGTCGGGCGCAGGTTCCTCCAGTGCGTGCGCGAGGAGGTCCGCCGCCGGGTTTTTCCGGTGCTCGCCAATCGAACAAAAGTCGACTATGCGGCCTTGGGCGGTGACGCCGGCTATATCGGCGCCGCCGGATTGGCACGAGCGGAGCACCGCAGACTTACCACGGACCACTGACCACGGACGAGGCCACTTTGCCACCCATCGACTGCCAGCACATCCGCAACTTCTGTATCATCGCCCACATCGACCACGGCAAGAGCACGTTGGCCGACCGGCTGATTGAGTTGACGGGCACGGTAAGCCGCCGCGAACTGCGAGAGCAGTTGCTCGACGATATGGACCTGGAGCGTGAGCGGGGTATTACGATCAAGGCACGTGCCGTTTCGATGCGCTACACGTCGAAGGGCCAGATTTACGAGATGAACCTGATCGATACGCCGGGCCACGTCGATTTCCATTACGAGGTGTCGCGGAGTCTCGCCTGCTGCGAAGGGGCCTTGTTGCTGGTCGACGCGTTCCAAGGGGTTGAGGCGCAAACCGTGGCTAACGCCTTCGCGGCGATGGAGAGTGGTCTCGCAATCATACCCGTATTGAACAAGATCGATCTTGTTCACGCCCGGCCCGAACAGGTGATGGAAGAAATGGAACATAGCCTGGGGATCGACGCTGCCCAGGTATTGCCGGTCAGCGCCAAAACTGGGCTGGGTGTCGAAGCCCTCCTGGAGGCGATCGTCGAGCGGATTCCGCCGCCGGCCAGCGACCCTGACGCAACCCTGCAAGCGATGGTATTCGACTCACATTACGATGAGTTCCGCGGCGCGATCACCTATGTGCGACTGATGAACGGCACAGTGAAGAAAGGGCAGAAAATCAAGTTCATCAAGACCGGCTATGTCCACGAAGTCCTCGAGTTGGGCCAATTCGCGCCGCAACGCAGGGCCTGCGCAGAACTGCGAGCCGGCCAGGTCGGTTACCTGATCTGCAACATCAAATCGCTCAGCCAGGTCCATGTCGGCGATACGGTCAGCACGCCCGGTGACGACGCTGCTGACGCCCTGCCGGGTTATCAACAGCCGAAGCGGATGGTGTTCTGCGGGCTTTATCCTTCGGACGGCCAGAATTTCGAGGAGCTGCGCGAGGCCCTGACGAAACTCTCGATCAACGATCCCAGTTTCATCTTCGAGCCTGAGACGAGCGACGCCTTGGGATTCGGCTTTCGCTGCGGCTTCTTGGGACTCTTGCATATGGAGATCATCCAGCAGCGGCTGGAGCAGGAATCGAACCTTGACCTGGTGCAGACCGCGCCCAATGTCACTTATGAGATCGTCACCAAGGCGGGCGAAACCCTGCGGATCTACAACCCACAGAAAGTGCCCGACGCGGGCGACATCGAGGAATTCCGCCAGCCGGTGGTCAAGGTGAACTTCGTGCTCCCCACCGAATCGATCGGGCCGGTGATGCAGCTTTGCACCGACCGCCGCGGCGAATACGTGCGGACCGAGTACCTTTCGCCCACTCGTGCGATGCTGGTTTACAACTTGCCGTTGGCCGAGGTGATCTACGACCTGCACGACAAGCTCAAGAGCTGCACGCGCGGCTACGGCACGATGGATTATGAATTAGTCGGCTATTTTCCCGCCAACCTCGTGCGACTCGACATCCTGGTGGGTGGCAAACGGGTCGATGCGCTGTCGGTCATTTGCGACCGGGCCGACGCCGACCGCCGCGGCCGGGCGATCGTCAAGAAGCTGCGCGGCGAGATCGAACGGCACATGTTCGAGATCGCGATCCAGGCCGCGATCGGAAGCCGGATCATCGCTCGCGAAACCATTTCCGCGATGCGCAAGAACGTCACAGCCAAGTGCTATGGTGGCGATATCACGCGCAAGCGCAAGCTGTGGGCCAAACAGCGCGAAGGCAAGAAGCGGATGAAGTCGATCGGCAACGTCGATATTCCGCAGAAAGCGTTTCTGGCGGTCTTGGAGACGGGCGCGGAAAAATGAGAAGGCAGAATGTACGTCCTTCGCATCAAGAACTGCGTTCGCCCGGCCACTGCTTGCCCAATGCGGCAAGGCGTCGAAGCGGTGGTGATGCTCCTGATTTTGCTGGCGCTGGTCGTCACATGGCAGGTTGAATGGTTTATCGTGCCGACCGGCTCGATGGCCGATGCGCTGGTGGGAAAGCACCGCGACATGACCTGCTCTGAGTGTGGCAAACCATTCGCCTGCGGCGCCGACGAACCGGCGATTTCCGGCAAACGGGCAGTGTGTCCGAATTGCGGGTCTGCCACCCAGGAGTTGGAATCCAAAGCGCCGGCCGAGGGCGACCGGATCCTGGTTCACCGCGCGGCATTTCTGGCGCGTTGGCCGCGGCGTTGGGAGCTGGCTGCCTTCCACGACCCCTCCAGGACCGGAGAGGTGTTCGTCAAGCGGATCGCCGGCCTGCCGGGAGAGACGATCGAGATCCGAGCCGGCGACGTCTACGCCAATGGCGTCATCCAACGCAAGTCGCTCGCGGAGTTTCGCGCCATGGCCATTCTGGTCCACGACGCTGCTTTTCAACCACCGCGGGACGACGGGCTACCCGACCGCTGGCAAGGCGAGGCAGGAAACACGCGGTGGGAGGCGGTGGGGGGAAAGTATCTATGTCACGCCGTGTCGGAGCCGAAGGACCAGCGCGGAGCGCGGAGTGCGGAGCGCGGAGCAGACAGCGATGTCGCCACAAGTTCCGCGCTCCGCGCTCGGCGCTCCGCGCTCGTCACCGACTGGCTTAATTACCGCCACTGGCGGCGACGACCAGGTCGACCACGCGAAACCGAGGAAGTCCCGATCGATGATGGCTATGGCTACAACCAGACCCGCCCAGTCATGGAATCATTCCCTGTCAGCGATCTGCTGCTGGTGTGTAAACTGCGTGTGCAAGGAACTGGTCGGCTGGCATTGTTCGCGACCGACGGCTCCGCGCAATTCCTCCTCGAGCTCGACCCGACCTCGCGCCGCGGTGAATTGTTCCACGATTCGCAAGTCGTTGCGACGGTAGACGATCTGCCGTGGCTCGACAGCGGGCCGACGAAACTGGAACTCGCGTTGGTCGACCAGCAAGTTCTGCTAGCAATTGGCGGCCAGTTGGTGTTCACGTATCCTTACAACACGCCCGGGCGGCCGTTCGAGCCCATTTCGCGACCCGTCAAGATCGGATCGCGCGGATTGGGTATCGAGCTGTCGGATATGAAGCTCTTCCGCGACATTTACTACACGCCGCCGCAACGACCGCGTGGGACACGCCAAAGTCGCGCCCCAACCACGGGGAATGGTCCAACCGCAACGGGCGCGATCGCGGCGAACCCGACATTCCCGCGAGCACAATATTGCCTGGGGGGCGACGAATACTTCGTATTGGGCGATAACAGTCCCTTGTCGCTCGACAGCCGCGATTGGACCACTGGTCCGGGCGTGCCCGCGAAACTGCTGCTGGGCAAACCGTTCCTGGTCCATTTTCCCAGCCGATCATCGAACGCAACTTGGCGAATTCAAGTTCCCGATCTAACGAAAGTTCGCTATATTCGCTGACATGAGTAAGTCTTCAGAACCGAAATCACGCGCCAAGGACTCCCCCGCTTCCCCTCGTAAGCAGGCCCCCGGCGAGCCGAACGCGGCCGCCGAGCGGCCCATGAAAGACAGTATCCGCGAGACGGTCGAGTCGGTGGTGATCGCATTCGTGCTGGCGTTTCTATTCCGTACCTTTGAGGCCGAGGCGTTCGTCATCCCCACCGGCTCGATGGCCACCACACTGCGCGGGCAACACAAGGACCTGAAGTGCTCCAATTGCCGCTTTCCCTACCTGGTCAGCGCCAGCGAGGAAGAGCCGAATGAGGAAGAGGCGCAGTTCCTTAAAACCAGGCAGCAAATCGCCAATTTTCAATCTGAGCACGAAGTCGTGGGTTGCGTTTGTCCGAACTGCGGCTTCGAAATGGATTTCGACAATGGCGCGACGTCGCCGCCGAAGTCGTTCAAAGGCGACCGTATCCTGGTCGGAAAATTCGCCTACGAATTCAACGATCCGAAGCGCTGGGACGTGGCGGTGTTTCACTTTCCGTTGGGCGCCCATCAGAACTACATCAAACGCCTGTGCGGGCTGCCCAACGAAACAGTCGTGATCCACCGCGGCGACCTGCTGACCACAGTCGAAGACCTGCGGGAGAAGGTGTTGAACGCAGAGCAGATTGATCGGATGCTGCGCGAGCACACCTTGTCGCTCCAGCGCAAGCCGCCCGACAAGGTCCAGGCGATGCTGCAAGTCGTATACGACAACGACTTCGCGCATCCCGAGGCGCCACAACGTTGGCAGCCGGCCGCGGGAACGGCAATGGCCTGGGAGTCGAGCGACGACGGCCGGTCGTTCGAAACCGATGGCATCGCCGCGGACGGCGACGGCCTGGCCTTGCTCGTCTATGAGCACCGCATGCCATCGCCCGACATCTGGGACCTCAAGCCAGCAGATCGCAAGGTGCCGGCGCAACTGATTACAGACTACTACGGATACAATATGGGCACGATCCGTTCGCCTCGCCGTAGCGGTCCGGACTACGGCGAATGCTGGGTCAGCGATCTGGCATTGGATTGCCAGGTGGACATTCGCGGCGGTACGGGCGAACTGGTGCTGGGGCTGGTCGAGGCGGATTGCCTTTTCGAGTGCCGGCTGAACGTGGAGAACGGGGACGCCGAGTTTTCATCTTCGGCGGACCGCGATTTCAAACCGAGCGTTAAGACCGGCGTCCGCGGACCGGGTAGGCACCGTTTGCAATTCGCTAACGTCGACGACCAACTGCTGCTCTGGGTCGATGGCAAATCGGTGCCGTTCGACGGCCAGTTCGATTCGCTCGCACGCCACTACCCCGGACCGCGCGACTTGCAACCAGCGAGATTTGGCTCGAACGGAGTCGCGGTTCGCGTTAACCACCTCCGCGTGTTGCGCGACGTGTACTATCGGGCCGCCTCCGCAAGACATCATGACAATGAGGACTATGGCGAACGCTATCTCAATTTGGTCGACGACCGGGATCTGAACCGCGTCGATCGTAGCGATTGGCGATTCGATCCCTATGAACGCGAGGGGGAGGCGGCCCTAGATCCGCGGACGGAAGCACGTTGGAAGAAACTCTTCGGTAATGCTCCGGCGGTGGAATTCAGGCTCGGGCCGGACGAATTCATGATGCTGGGCGACAACAGTCCCCGCAGCAGCGACAGTCGTCTCTGGAGCGCCACCGAGCACTTTGTCAGGCGCGACCTGCTGATCGGCAAGGCGCTCTACATCTATTGGCCCCACGCTCTCAACCACCTGCCCCGCACCGATATCTGGTTCCCCTTCTTCCCCGACTTTGGGCGGATGGGGCTGGTGCGATAGCAGGTTGGAAACCTGCCCCACACGGACACGGAGGACCAAGCATGCCAGTTCTCGCCGTTCACGGCCTGGTGAAGATTTACGGCCGCCGCCGCGTTGTGGATGGCGTCGATTTCGACGTCGACATGGGGGAAATCGTCGGGTTGTTGGGTCCCAACGGCGCGGGCAAGACGACCAGCTTTCGCATGGCCTGCGGCATGATCGAGCCGAACGCCGGCAAGGTGGAACTCAACGGACTCGATGTCACGAACTGGCCCATGTATCGCCGTGCCCGCGAAGGTGGCATGGGCTACCTGGCTCAGGAGTCGAGCGTGTTCCGCAAGCTCACGGTCGAAAAAAACCTGCTGGGCATGATGGAAATGATCGGCATCGACCGCAAGACACGCCGTCTTCGATGCGACGAATTGCTCAACCAATTCGATATCGCCCGGCTTCGCAAGTCGCTGGCCCTTTCGCTTTCGGGCGGCGAGCGGCGGCGGCTCGAAATTGCCCGTTGCCTGGTCTCGAAACCCAAACTGATTCTTCTCGACGAACCATTCACCGGCATCGACCCGGTGACGATTGCCAGCATCCAGGATATCATCCGCGCCCTTCGAGCCAGCGGCATTTCGATTCTGATCACCGACCATCAGGTGCGCGAGACGTTGCAGATCACCGACCGTAGCTACGTGATCCGTGGCGGCCAGGTCCTCTGCCAGGGCCGCCCGCAAGAGGTGTTGGCCAATGCCGAAGCTCGCAAATACTATTTCGGCGAAGGGATGGAAGTCGGCCTGCCAAGCGACGCGGCGTGAACGGGCGGTAGAATACGACTTCGCCTTTTGGTTATACTACACCATCTGGTTTTGTTTCGATCCCGTCGGGCCGCCACCATGCCTGGTCCCTTGTTTCGCCGCATTGTTTGCGCACTGATCTTTGTTTCGGTCACGCGCGCCGACAGCCGATGCCTTTTTGGTGATGAGCCGCCGCCCACCACGGTTCCCGCCGCCGGCGCCGATGTCAGTTACCGGAAGGCAGTTTGGCCGCTTCTCAAGCGGCATTGCTGGGGCTGCCATTCGGGCTCGAATCCGCAAGGCGGGCTGAAGCTGGATACGGTCGCCGAAATGCTCAAGGGAGGCGAGAGCGGGCCCTTGTTTCAGCCAGGCAAACCCGAGGCCAGCTTGTTGTTCGACATGATCACCGGAGAGCGGCCCGAGATGCCTCGGCAACAGCCTCCGCTGTCGCCCGAAAAAATCGAGCTGTTGCGCCACTGGGTCGTCGCCGGCGCGAAAGACGACTCCGCGCCCGGTGACCTCGCCGCGGCGGCGACGGTAAAGATTCCCGCGGCGTACAAGTTTGTCCCGTCGATCACCAGCGTTGCGATTAGCCCCGACGGCAAGCTGGCTGCGGCCGCCTGCCGAAGTGAAGTCGTGCTCGTCGACGTCGATGGCGCCCTCGGGCCGCGCCGCTTGCCCACCGACTGCGATCTGCTTTCCCATTTGGAGTTCAGCCCCGACGGTGGGCTCTTGGCGGCAGTGGGTGGCACCCCGGGTCTCTACGGCGAAGTACGGTTTTTCAAGGTCGCCGATGGAAGCGTCGCGGCCGCGAGGCGAATCGGCCACGACACACTGTTTCGAGGCGGCTTCGCGCCGGATGGCAAGGCGATCGCCGTCGGTGGCCCGGACGGCGCGGTGCATATCGTGCCGGTCGATCCGGCGGCGGAAGTCCGCCGCTTCGAGTTGCACACCGACTGGGTCCTCGACGTCGCCTACACGCCCGACGGAAAGTTCCTGGTTTCCGGCGGGCGCGACAAGGCGACCAAGGTCAGTTCAGCCGATACCGGCCAGTTACTCCGTGCGCTCGACGCCTCGCCAGAGTTGATCGGCAGTGTGGCGTCCGACGGGTTGTTCGCCGTTTCGGCCGGGCGTGCCCGCACATTGATCGCCTACGAATTTAAGATCGCCCTGGAAGGGATCGAAGTTACTGGTGACGGTAATGGTGTGCAGCCGGTGAACAAGCGTGATCAGTACGCCAGGCCTTTCGAGGTCCCACCGCAAGTCGTCTACGACCTGGCCACGAGCGCCGATCGCAAATTGCTTGCGGTCGCCGGCGCTTTCGGTGAGATCCGCGTTTACAAAATGCTCGATCGGCAGCGAGTCGCGACGATCGCCAATGTGCCACCGTCAGTCTACTCTGTGGCCCTGAATGCCGATGGCACACGGCTCGCCTTGGGAGGTAAGAACGGCCAATTGCAGGTCTACGAGCTACCATCGGGCAAGCCATTGAAGTCGCTGGTTCCCGTGCCGGTTGAAGCGCCTTAGCCTGGCCTGCATTCGCTCGGCCGCCACCAAACGACGGCACGTAGGCTGGAAAATCTCATGCCCACCAACGTAGTCGGCCATCGATCGTTTCATTCGCCAACGGATGGTGGGCCAGCGATCGCTCCGCAATCTTGTCCCACCCTACGGCCACACGCGGCGACGTATGTACCCGCTTGTGGTAGCCGCCGCCGCTTCATGGTAAGATTCAAATTGGCTCAATGTTTGGAGTCTAGCCCATGGATATGACAGCAGTATTGAATGAAATCGACGGATGGCCCGCGGAGGACCGAGTTGAGTTGGTTCATCGGGTTTGGGATCAACTCGTGCAATCTGGTTGGCGCCCCGTTTTAACCGCCGATCAGAAGGCCGAGCTTGACCGCCGGTTTGAGGCGTTAGATGAGAACCCAGAAGATGTCGTCTCATGGGATGCAATTGTTGAGCATCTGAGGCGACCGCCATGAACTTGGCGCTCGTTTACTACCGGATCGAATCGGATCGGATCATCGCGTTGGCCGTTCAGCACGGGAAGCAACGTCCTCAGAGCTGGCGGTCACGGACTTGATGACGCTCCCGCGAAGCACCCGCACCGCTTCGGTTTTCTCCACCTCGCGAAGCTCCCGCCGAACCGCGATCGACTAAGACGGTGCATAGGCAATTGCCTTACGGCACGACTAGCACCGTCAACCGCGACGGCAACTCGCGCGAACGGTACACCTGCTGAGTAGCCCGCTTGAAGTCGGAAGCCTTGGCCTGGTAAATATCGCAAAGCGATTGCGGGTTGCGATCGACCAGAGGGAACCAGGTGCTTTGGATCTGCACCATGATCCGATGGCCCGGCCGAAAGGTATGGTAGACGTCCGGCATGGCGAATTCGACGTGCGTCGGTTCGCCGGGCGCGAACGGCTCTGGTCGTTCCAAGCTGTTGCGGAACTTGCCGCGCATCACATCGCCCCGCACAAGCTGCTGGTAACCGCCCATGCGGACCTTCGTCGGGTTGGGGTTGGGATCGGGGTAGTCGCTCGGGTAGACGTCGATCAGCTTGACAATCCAGTCGCTGTCGGTGCCAGTAGTCGAAACGTGCAAGTCGGCTGTCAACGGACCAGCCAGCGTGACGTCGTTGTCCAAGGCTTCGGTCTGGTAGACAAGCACGTCGGGCCGCCGCGCGGCGAATCGCTGGTCGGCGACCATGTACTCCGCCGCCATGACGACGCCGATGCCGTCGATATAGGGTACGGGGCGATCGGGATCGCTGACGTATTCGTCGTGCGCCCCGCCGGAATCCTGCGGCGGATCGAATGAGAGAGCGCCAGCGGCACGCAGGTAGAGCGACAGGGCGGTCGTCGCCGCGGGAGGCCAGTGGTCGTGCCGCCGCCACTGGTTCGTGCCGGTTTCGAACATCCAAGCTTCCGGTCGCTTCGACTCCCCTTTCCCCTTCAAGTGGAATTCGAAGAACGGCAGCTCGATCTGTTCGCGGTAGAAAACCGAGGTTTTCGAGTTGAAGTTCACGTCACCCAGAGATGCACCATCGCCGCCCGACCATCCGCCGTGCCGCCAAGGTCCCATCACCAGCGTATTCACCGCTTCCGGGCTGTTCGCTTCGACGTGTTTGTAGGTTTCCAAAGCGCCAAACAGGTTTTCGGCGTCGAACCAGCCGCCCACCGTCATTACGGCCGGACGGATCTGCTTCAGGTGCTGCCGCAAATTGCGGGCTTTCCAGAAGTCGTCGTAGGCGCCATGTTTCATGGCCTCGCTCCAGAAAGCGACCTGGTCCTTGAAGTAAGTCGCGTTGGCGTTGGCCAGCGGGCCCATCCGCAGGAAAAAGTCGTAGCCGTCGGGTGTCTCGTGGTCGAATCGCGAGCTGAATTTCTTGGTCGGTTCGGGCCGCGGCTGGCCATTGAACGACAGGAAGTTGAACATGTGCGTCAGGAACAGCGCGCCATTGTGGTGCCAATCGTCCCCGACAAACCAATCGGTGACCGGCGCCTGGGGCGACGCGGCCGCGAGCGCGGGGTGGGCTTCGATCATGCCCGCGGCTGTGTAAAAGCCCGGATACGAAATGCCCCAGATGCCGACCTTCCCGTTATGGTTCTTGACGTGCTTGGTAAGCCATTCGATCGTATCCCAGGTATCGCTGCTCTCGTCGATGTCGGCGGCACCGTTCTTTTGCGCGAGGTGCGGACGCATGTCGACGAATTCGCCTTCCGACATCCAGCGGCCACGGACATCCTGGTAGACGAAAATATATCCTTCCTTGCCGAAGGCCGGCGACGGCCCGAGGTCGTTCTTGTACTGGTCGGCGCCATAGGGACCAACGCTATAGGGGGTACGGCTGAGGAGGATGGGATAGCTTTGCAATTCGTCCTTCGGGGCGTAGACGGCGGTGAACAATCGCTTGCCGTCGCGCATCGGGATGCGGTATTCGTATTTCGTATAGCTGGCCTTGATGTGTTCGAGCCCCTGGGCGACGGCGGCGCTCGCCAACGAGAGGGCCAGCAACAGCGCGATCCCAACTTCCTTGCACGTTGCACTTAGCAGGTCTTTCCGAACCGGTCTCCTGAGTTGCGGTGTTGCTTCGAATTGCGGCATGCGAGCGATCTCCTTCATCGATGGCGGGAATCCAGGTGGGGGCAGGCGGCTTGCCAAGGGCTTCCATTATTCACCACCGCGACGCGAAATGCACGTAGCCTTGTGCTGGCCGGCTTTTCATCCAGATGGGATCGCGCGTGTCAAAAGTCAGGCTGGAAAGCCAAACCTACAGAGCGTCTTCCGATTCGATTGAGGCGACCGCCTTGGTGAAGTCCCTCATTGCGGTGAAGCGGTCGGAGGGTTCGCGCTGGATGCAGCGCGTAATGGCCGCCGCCAGGCGGGGATTGATCTGAGGACGAAAACGCTCGATTTCGATCGGCGGCTGCTCGGCATGCTTCATGGCTACCAGGCCTGTCGCACCGCGTTCCCACGGGAGCTGTCCGGTGCAAATTTCATAGGCAGTGACCCCAAAGGCGAAGACGTCGATCCGCTGATCCGTCGGCCGACGTTTGACCAATTCGGGGGCCATGTAGTTCGGGTTGCCGGTGCGATTGCCTGGTTGCATGAAGGCCGGTGTGGCGGGCACGGCCAGGCCAAAGTCGATCAGCTTTAAATCGGTGCCTGTCGCGTCGAGCATGAAATTGCGCGGGCAGACATCGCGATAGATAAAGCCGGCGTCGTGAACGACTTGCAGGGCTTCGGCCGCCTGGCGAATGACCATCAGGCGCCGGCCCTCCAAGAGTGGATTGCGACCAAGCACAAGGCAGTTCAATCCCTGGCCTTCGAGGAACTCCATGACCAGAAACTGCTCACCCTGGACCGTGGTACCGAATTCGATCGCCTCGACGATGCGTGGGTGCTTGATCTGGGAAAGGATTTCGCCTTCCGTAGGTTTCTTCAGCCCCTTGAAACGAGCCTCGAATTCAGCGGTCTTCTTGGGGTCGAGGATTTTGAGGCCCACGATCCGACCGGTTTCGCGATCCTTGGCCTTGTAGAACTTCGACATCGTGCTTGTGCCGGCGGGGGCCTCGCGCAACACCTGAAAGCGGGTCCGCACATCCACCCGGTTGGCGCCCAGCAGCGTCTTGAATTGGTTGAATAATCCCATACCATCCGCCGACGACCCCGTTATTTTCCGCAATAGTCGATCGTGCGCGCGATCTCGCTCTTGAGGTCCGAGCGGCCCACGATGCGGTCGATGAAACCGTGCTCCAGCAGAAATTCGCTGGTCTGAAAGCCTTTGGGCAACTCGATGCGGATCGTGGCCTGAATCGTACGTGGGCCGGCGAAGCCGATCAGCGCCTTGGGCTCGGCGTAGATCACATCGCCCAACGAGGCAAAGCTGGCCGCTACACCCCCCATCGTCGGATTGGTGAGCACCGAAATGAACAATCCGCCCGCTTGATCATAGCGGGCCAATGCGGCCGATACCTTGGCCATTTGCATCAGCGAAAGGATGCCTTCGTGCATTCGCGCACCGCCGCCCGAGCCGCTGACGATGATCAAAGGTAGCCGTTGAATGGTGGCGCGCTCGACGAGACGGGTGAGCTTCTCACCGACGACGGAACCCATACTGCCCATGATGAAGGCCGAATCGGTGACGCCGAAGGCCACGCGGCGGGCGCGGATCATGCCCGAACCGACGAGCGCGGCGTCGCGCAACCCCGTGCGCGCTTGTTCGGCCTTGAGCCGCTCGGCATAGGGCTTCTTGTCGGCGAATTCGAGCGGATCGGCCGGCATGAGCTCCGCATCCCACTCCTCGAACGTTCCTTCGTCGAGCAGTTGCACAATGCGTTCCTGGGCCGAGACATACCAATGGTAGTCGCACTCGGGGCAGACTCCCAGCCGCTTCTCGGCCTCCTTGCGATAAATCGTGCTTTGGCAGCCGGGGCATTGCTTCCACAACCCCTCCGGCACTCCTCGTTTTGGTCGTTTCATACTGACCTGTTGGCCCGTTCGTTCGGACTCGCCGGTGGCCATGACACGTTCCTTACGATCGATTTCTGTTTAGACTATCCACTGCGCGCTACGGGGCGCGGTTCGAAGTTGATGATTTCCCACGTGCCGTGCGCGATGCCCGCGCGCCAAAGGTCGCCCAAGTCGCCCAGTTCGAGATGCTCTCGCACCAAACTGGCCAATGGTTCGGGGACCACCAGTCCAACCACACCGCGCTTGTGCTTCTTGAGCAGTTTTGCCATTGCCGCGCGTACTCGGTCGCGAGCCTGATTGAGCATTTCGCCCTCCGGCGGACAGATGCTGTCGGGCTGCTCCTGCCATTGCCGGTAGACCTTGGGTTGCTTGCGTTTGACTTCTTCGATCAACATCCCCTGCCAGAGTCCGTGGTCAAGGTTTTGCATCTTCTCCATCCGCTTGACCTTGACACTCAGCGCCGCGGCGACGGCCGAGGCGGTCTGCATCGCCCGCTCGCAGGCCGACGCGTAGATGACCTCCACGCCGAGGCTTTGTATCTCACCGCTGATGCGCGTCGCCTCGTGGGCGCCGGCATCGCAAAGCGGAACATCCAACACCCCCTGGATACGCCCCTGTTGATCGTAATCAGTGGCGCCAGGACGGATCAAAACGATTCGAACCATCGCTAGCTTGATGAACCTCCCAAGTGAGACTGGGCCAGGGCCGTCAGTGTGCCGACGGCGGCCTTGTAATCGGGCTGCTTGAAGACGCCCGAGCCCACCACCATCAGATGGGCCCCGGCGGCGGCGCAATCACCGATCGTTTTTTCGTTGACACCCCCATCGACTTCCAAAAGCACTTCGCTTCCCACACGGGCGCGCAGCCATCGCAACTTATCGAGCGCGGTTGGGTCGAACGGCTGCCCGCCGAAACCGGGCGCGACGCTCATCACCAGCACCAGATCGCATTCGTCGAGCAGCTCTCCCACGGCATCGACCGGGGTGGCGGGGTTGATCGCCAGACCGGCCGACACACCGAGCCGCCGAATTTGCCGCAGCAGGGGCCGTGGGTCGCCCTGGACCGCCTCGAAATGGATCGTCATGCCGCTGGCCCCGGCCGCGGCGTAGCGATCGATAAATTCGCCGGGGTTGGAGATCATCAAGTGTACGTCCAGCGGCAGCGGCGACATTTCGTGGAAGGCTTCGACCAGTGGCAGGCCGTAACTCAAATTGGGGACGAAATGGCCGTCCATCACATCGAGGTGGAGCGCCTTGACTCCCGCGGCCTCCAATCGCTCGACTTCACGCTGCAGATTACCGAAATCGCACAAAAGTAGCGACGGCACCACGGCCGGAGCGCCACCTCGCAAGGCGGCAAGCTCAGGGCGGCGAGACGCACGGCTGGCCAACGAATCAACCACGCCTGACATGCTGCCGAAAACCGAGGAGGAAGCCCCATGCACGGTACACCACGGCGATGCGCGACGCCTTCGCCGAAGCCCTATTCTAGCAACGCCAAGTAGGGCAGTCTGCGCGTTTCGGGCTATTATTCGTAAGTGATTGGCGGATAAGGGTCTGCGCGTTGAGTTCCGCCGGCGGCTTTCATCGCGAATTCACTTGGCGCTCATCTTGCCGACACAAAGCGACTCTAGACTGTCGGCAAATCACACGTTGGAGGGCCGGTGAATCATCCGCTGGAGGATCGCGAAATGCTGATCTTGTCGAGGAAGGCGAACGAGTCGATCCGAATTGGAAACGACATTGTAGTGACGGTGGTCGAGTTAGGCCGGGGACGCGTGCGACTTGGGATCGAAGCGCCCAGGGAAGTGCCCGTCCATCGCGAGGAGATTTTCCACGAACTCTCGGTCCGCGAACCGAGTGTCGATTCAGATCGCTGTCTGCCTGTTCCCTGTCATCTATAAGCCGATCCCTTCTTCTCCAACTCGGCGAGCCATCGCTGCTGAAAGGCGACGAGCGCGGCGAGATGGCGACGTAAATCCTGGGCGCGCGCCTGGCTCTGCGACGCCAAATCGCGCAGCTCGGCGGGGTCGGCCGCGATATTGAAAAGCGACTCTCCCTGGCCGACATGCCAGAGGTATTTTTCGTCGGCTTCCCGCACGCCAAGAATCACCGGGTCCCAGACCGTGTAGAAGTAGGCCCGTTGCGGCCTGTCTGCGGCCAACAGGCTTCGACCCTGCCAGTGGACCGACGGCGGCGCGCCGCACAGCTCAGCCACCGTCGGGGCCAGGTCGATTTGCTGGCCGATCGTCGCACGGCGCCCGACCGGCAGGCTTCCGTCGTGGACGATGACCAACGGCACGTGGACGTTTTCTTCGAACAGACCGAACGTGTGCAGCCGCTGGCTGTGCTGGCCGAACGCCTGGCCGTGATCACCGACGACAACCAGAAGGGTCGATTCGGCCAGGCCACGCTTTTCGATCGCCGACCAGACCTGGCCGATCAGCTCGTCGCTTTCGCGGACGGCGTTCAGGTAGCGGTGCAGCTCCAGGTCGCTTTCGCCGTAGTCTCGCTCCTCTCCCACGAACCAGTAAGGATGGTGCGTCTGCACCGTCCAGCACATAACGAAAAATGGGTCATTGCCGGCGTCGATAAAACGAAACGCCTCCCGCGCCAGCCATCGGTCGTCGAGACTACCAATTCCGGTAAAGCCCGGCTCGTCGCGGCCGTCGCGATAGAACTCGAATCCCGCGCTGCGCACGAATTCATCGCCGCCGCGCCAGGCCCAACTGGCCGGGTAGAAGAAGGCCGTGCGGCAACCCTGCGCGGCGAGCGTCGTGGCCAGGCTGGGCAACGTCGCGCAGCTTTCGCGAGTCTGCTCGCGCGTGTCGATTCGCGGATACGTGCCCGTCATGATCGCCACCATCGCCTTCGCGCTCGACGGGCATTGCGCGTAGATATTGTCGAAGACCAGGCTCTGCCTGGCCAATCGTTTGAGGTTGGGTGTATTCGCGTAGGGTGCGCCGTACAGCTCCAGGTAATTGGTGCTGACCGATTCGAGGACCATGAGAAAGACGTTCTTGGTCTTGGGACTCCCAGGCGAGCCGACCCGCGGCGCGGGTAACCCGGCGTCAGTCCCCTGTTGGTTGACTTCCGGCTCTGTGCCGCCCAGATCTCCGACTATCTGTCCTTCTCCGACGACCCTTTGCGCCCTGGCGACGGCCAGAGGCGGCACAAAATCACGAACATCCGCCGCGCTTTCATCCAGCGCCAGGTTGGCGAGCGGGGCTTCGTGCCAGGCAGCGGCCAACGAGGCGAGTAGTTCGATGTGCGGGCAGCGGGCCACGCGGCGCTGCCAGTTGCCCCGATCGCTCCAATGCGTCGCGCTCCACCACCACGCTCCGCCGACGTACGTGGTCATGAGCGCGGCGACGACGATCGCCATTCGCCTGTGGAAGACGAAGCCACGGCGCTCGAATTGACCGGCGACGAATCGATACGCAAGCAGCATCGACGACGGCGCCGCCAAACAGGCACACCAGATCGGCCAGGGGACGCCATTTGCCAGTGAAACGCCGATATCGCGCCAATCGTCGAGAAACAGCAGAAGCGGGTAGCTCAACTGCACGTTCATATACAGGTACACTGGCACGGTCACCACACCGTAGAGCGCTGATGCCAGGGCGCCCAGCCAAACCAGCGGCCAACCGCACCACGCGAGCGCCGGCGGAAAGCGCCGAGCCACGCCGAGCAGGCACCAGGCCACCAAGCCGAAGACCGCGCAGAATGCGACATCCTGGCCCGAAACCAGTGCCAGCCGCAAACACCAGCGGGCCATTTCAGCCGGCCGCATCGCCGGCCACGGCAACAGAAACGCCTTGCAGCCAACGAGCACCAGCGCCAGTGCGACCACGAGCGCCAAGAGGCGAATAACATTCGAGGGTCGGTTAGTGGCCGGTCGATCCATGACCGATGATCAGCTTGAGCGGATGAAGGCTAATCGTCGCGAAAACAGAAACTGCGACGGGCTGTTGTAGCCCAGCGTGCGAAGGGGAGGCAAGGGCACTTGGCACTGATAGCAGTGCGGCGCGAGTTGCAATCGAGCGACTGGTGGCAACGGGCGGTGTGATCATAGTCCAGGAATTCGTTCAGGAGGCGCTTGAGGTGCGCCTCGTTCAAGATAATCACGTGATTGAGACATTCTCGCCGAAACGTGCCGACCATTCACTCGGCACACGGGTTTTGCCAGGGACTTCGCGGGCATGTCGTCGATGCTCATGGCCTTCAGCCTGGCGCGGAATGCGGCGCCGGACGGTCGAGTCGTTGTCGTGGATCAGGTACTTCTTCGTTGGGTCGTTGGGAACAGGTTTCAGGTTACATGGAAAGGAGACAGGAGCGGGACGCAAGGCGGCTGAGCTCGCGGCTGAAGGCAACGCCATTGCAAAATGCAAATCGTGAAATGCAAATTGTCGGAGCACGTCGGCAACGTCCACAGCGCAAAATGGTGCTCCTGTCAGGCTGAAGCCTAACCTACAATTCTGACGCTGTTCATGCCGTTCGGCGGCTGCCCGAATCACCGAGGGGGGGGCTTGAAATAGTACATGGATATGCGTATACTTAAAGATAGGGGTTGTTATTCCTTTTTCGTTCCCGGCCGCCAAGTATCTGATTCCGCAACCGAAGAGTTCACTGGCTGTGTCCGAATTCGTTCAGCCGTCTTCCGCCTGGGGCTCAGCCTCGAACCATGAGTGATCGGATGTGCATATTTCTTGTGCAGAGGGAAGGAATTGGCGGGCATGCGTGGTTCGACACGGCGCGGCGAGAGTCGAAATGAGACCGCCGATAAACGTCAAGATTCTTCCATAGAATACAAAATTTCGCGTCAAGGAATTCCGCCCCAAGACACGGAAAATCGAATGGCCACGATGTGCCCAAGAATTCGGCATTGGGGCCGCCAAAGGAGCTCAACTCGCGGGGCAAGGCGCTCAACTCGCGAGCGCGAACGGAGAGCGCTTTTCCCCGCCGGATGGTGCTGCGGATCGCGATGCTGACAGTTGAAAACGTGGCGACTGTCCGCAGTCTGATCTGACACAAGTTGATTTGGCACCATGATTTGTGACGGAAGCACACCGGATGCGGACAGTGCGGACAGTTGTTTCCCCCTTTTTCTAAAATGTGTTCGCGAACCGCTCAGCGATGCCAACTCCTTCGCCGAGACGCTTGTCGACGAGCTGGGTCTTCGCTCTACCCAATCGCATCCCCACCGCAGCGGGGACGACCGTGCGCAAGTCATTACCAATAAGGCAAGTCCAAAGGTACCAATTGGCACCTTTGACATTCCGAGTGGATCCTCACGCAGGGCACCCGCCGACCCGCTTCGAGGGTGCCCCGGGGCCGGCTCGCCTCAGGGCGCGGACGCTACGAGTGCCACCGGGGGGCTGACGCCCCCGCTCGCCTGTCGCCCCCAAGCGCATCAAAACTGGGCGATTTGAGCGGAAGCGATGCGCATTTTTCGAAGTTATACCTGCCCATGGTTATACCTTAATCTGACTTCGGCAGGCAGACTTGGGCGGCTTAAGGTGCCAGGATCGTGAGCTTGACCGGTTCGCCGCAATAGGTGTACTTCATCACGAAGTTGATCGAGACGTTGGCCATCACCGCGATCTGCTGATTCTCTACCGGCTTAACGTCAGCCGCCGCAACAAGCGTCAGGAATCCTTGCGACTGCTCGCCCGTCAGCAGGGTCTGGCTCTGCTTGTCGTCGATCGTGATCCCCGGCGGAAGGCTGTTGCCGAAGATGCTCCCCAGGTGCTGATAAATCACGTCCAAGGTCACGTTCCCCTTGAAGCCCTCCTTTCGCTCAATCGTGACCTCGACTTTCTGCGAGCCGCCGGGCTTGAGCGAAATCTGGTTCGTGCTGAGCTTAACGCTCTTGATGTCCATCACGTCGCCGACCGAAACGGTGTGCATTTCGACCGGGTAGTGGTAACGCCCACCGCCGGGCATGTAGATTTCTTGCAATGGCGCCGCCTCGGCCGAAAGGAAGGTCGGCGGCTGGGCGGGGTCGGCGGCGGGCACGGTGGCTGAGCCCGTGATCTTCAGGTTGGCCGCGCTACGCGGCGCGTCGGGCGCCGCCGAGAGCAAGATGCAGCCATCCGTACCGCTGGCCAAAATCCTACCGCAACTGGCCGTGACACCGGGCGGAAGCCCTTCGACGGCCAATTGCACCTCGCCCACGAAGCCGTTCTTGCGAAACACGCGAACGAAAATCGCGCCCGCCGTGCCCGGCGAAAGCAGGGTTTTGTCGGTATCGGTGTCGAGCGCGAAGTACGGCTGACTTGGAATGATCTTGAGGAAATAGACGAATTCAGGCCCGCCGCGCTGGTGCAGGTCGCGGATTTCAACCACGTACCTGCCGTCGGCCGGCGCCGCCCAGTTCTCCAATTGCGGATCCTGATAGCTATGACGGCCCGTGGTCATATCGTCCACTTCCGTGAGCGCAGCACCATCGGCGTTGAGAATCCGCAGCACTGGGTCGAGCATCGACTGGTGGCGGCGAGCGACGACCTCGAAACTGAATTTCTGGTCCTTCTTGGCCTCGAACACAAAGCAGTCGATGTCGGCCTCGCGCGAGATCCGGCCACTAACTCCCGCGGGAACTCCGATCGGTTGCGCCTGGGCCGCGACGTCGTTGTCGGCGTCGGCCTCGATGGTTTCGGGCAAGCGGCTGACGACCACCGGCGCGGCGCTAGCCACCACGGCGCCCAGCGGCAGATTGATCCACTGCATCCCATCGGGCACGTCCGGGGGCAGGGTGACCAGGCAGGTCGGGTCGGCGGGCAGGTTAAAGCCGACCAACTGCACCCGCGTCGCCGTGCCAGGTGTCACGCGCGATGGAAAGACGTTGGCCACGAATGGCCGGTCGTTGGCCTCGATCGAATACTGCCAATCACCGTTGCCCTGGTAGCGGACGTCGCGGATCTCAAGGAAATACTCTCCCGCAATCGTGAAACGGTGGTACAAGAGCGGGTCGCCGTAGAAGTAGTTGTCGTTGGTGGCCAGCACGGTGCCGCCGGCGTTGCGGAGGATGAGGATTGGGTCGGAGTGGACTTGCAAATCGTGGATTTTGTCCTCGCAGCGCGACGACTGCACGTGAAAGGTCCAAGCCGTATTCTCAGCCACGGTGAACTTGAAGAAATCGACGTCCTCAGCCTTTTCGATCGCCCCACAGAGCGTGGCGGGCAAGGTAACGGCCTGGGCGGTGGCCTGAGTGTCGTTGTTGTCGGCCTCGGGCACGACGGGGTCGCGGACCAGCACCACCTGGCCGACGGTCGAGGCCCCTTGCGGAGTTGCCACACGGAAGCTGCGCACGCCCGGCACCGCGTCGGCGGCGACGGTAAAGCGGAGCTTGATCTTGGGCAGCTCCGGCTTCTTTTCCGGCGGCGGTTCACCGGGCTTGACTCCGGCGTCGACGACCTCGCCTGTTACGCCGGTACCGCTGACAAACACCTGGTAAGCGCCGTAGAGGTTGTAGCGGGCGTTCACTTCGTGCTCGGTCGTCTGGCCGATCTGCGCCGCCAAAGGCTTGAGGGCCATCAGCATCGGGTACGAGCTTTGGCCGCGCGCAACACCAACGCTGAATAGCGCCGCGCAGATGGTAACCACAAAGACGGACGATCGCGAGTTGCGAATTGGAGTGCGCCTTCTTGCCAACGACAATTGACCAATGACCAATGACAATTGACACCTCTCTCAATGCACGTGCAGAAATTGTTTCGAGTTGATCAATGTCCAGAGCAGGTCTTCGTAATACGTTTTGCCGTCAGGACTCTGGTCGAGAAACGCCTTCCAGGTGGCCAATTCGTCGGGCGTCGGTCGCCGGGACCACGTGGCCAGGTAGAGGTCAGCGACGTTTTCCTCAAAAGGCCGATTGGCCGCAAGCAGCTTTGCCAGCCGGCCGTTGGCATCGACAAGCTTGTTTGCCAACAGGTCGCCATTGAGCGTGTGCAGGGCCTGGGCCAGGTTGGCGTCGCCCGTCCGCTCGCACTCGCAAACACTCGCTCGCCGCGGCTTTCCGAACGTCTTGAGAAAGTAGTCGGGGTACTCGCCGTCGGGCAGTTCGATCGCCCGAGTGCCCAGGGGCACGTTCTTGAACTTGGTCTTCGTGCCGGCGGCCGCGTCGATCGCGTCGAGGAGCGGCTCGGCCCCGATCCGCTTGACGCGGTAATGGCTATAAAAACGGCTGTCGGCCAGATTAGTCGCCAGCGGCTGCGAATCGAGCTGGTAAAGCCGGGAGTTCATGATCGTCCGCAGCAGGTGTTTCAGGTTGAACCCTCCCTTGGCGAGCTCGCTCGCCAGCGCGTCGAGCAATTCGGCGTTACTGGCCGGGTTGGTCGCGCGCATGTCGTCGATCGGCTCGACCAATCCACGGCCCAAGAGGTAGGCCACGTAGCGGTTGGCGACATTCCTGGCGAAAAAAGGGTTGTCGGGGCTGGTAAGCCACTGGGCCAACGACTGGCGTCGGTCGGGCGTTTCAGCCGCGGGCTGGCCTTCGAGCGGAGTGGGTTTCATCACCTGGCCCGTTCGCGGGTGCCCCACCTCACCGCCGGAACTGACGACCACGATTTGCTCGGCGCCGAACAGACCGAACTCCTGGCTCCCTTTGACACCCACGCGGGCGAAGAAGGCGGCAAAGCCGTAGTAGTCGTCCTGGCTGTATTTTTCGAACGGATGATGATGGCACTTGGCGCAGGTCAGCCGTACACCCAGGAACAACTGGCTGGTCGCCTCGGCCCGGTCTTGCGGGTTGTTGGCGACGCGATAAAAGTTGGCCGGGCCATTGCGGTATGCCGAACCCTTGGCCGTGATCAGCTCGCGGACAAAGCCATCGAACGGCTTGTTCACACGCAGCGACTCATTGATCCAATTGTGCAAGGCCCACATTCCCTGCTCACCGATGGCGGCCGAATTCGAGCGAATCAGGTCGGCCCATTTGAGCGACCAGTAGGCGGCGTACTGATTGTTAAAGATATCCTGGGCCGGATCTCCCGTGAGGCCGAGCAAGCGGTCGACAAGCTTGCGGCGCTTGTCGGGATCGGGCGAATCGAGAAAGGCCTTGGCCTCTTCGACCGCGGGCAGCGTGCCGATGGCGTCGAAGAAGGCACGGCGCAGAAACGTGGCATCGTCGCACAAGGGCGACGGTGGAATTCCCAATTCACGGAATTTCTTGGCGGCCAAGGTGTCGATGAAGTTGTTGTCGGCCCAACCCGCCAGGTCGACGCTTTCGGCGTAAGGCGAGACGACTGTCGTGACCTCGGCCTGGCCCTCGAAGCGGACCATGACGTTCGATTGTCCCTTGCCGACGATTGCCGAGCGCCCCTCTGGCGTCACTGTGACGACGCTGTCGTCGAGGCTGTCGAATTTGGCCCAGCAGGTCACATCGCGGGTTTTGCCGTCGGAATACGTCGCCAGGACTTGCAACTGTTGTGTCGTTCCAGGGGGCCCAACGCGGCGCGGGGGGCGTACCTGGATCGACTGCACCTTCGGCTCGTCTGGCTTCAGGCCCGGCGTGCCGCTCGCCAGCCAGGCTTTCAGCAGTTCGTAATCGACTGAACCTGCCGTCAGCCGGCGATTGCCGCCGTGCGGCACGGCCAAAATTGGCTTGAGCAGAAACAAGCTTTGCTCGGGTTCGAGCAGGTTGACGCGGCGCGCCTGGCGGTCGCGAGTGATCGCATCGAAATCCTCGTTGGGAGCAAAACTGAAAACCGAGAGCTTGAATCCTCCTTTGCCATATTGGCTGGCGTGGCAGGCGCCGGCGTTGCAACCGGCCTTACTCAGCACCGGCAGCACCTGAGAAGCAAAACTGATCTGCGGCTGTGGCGTAACACCCGTCACTTGCACTGGCACTTGGATCATCTCGCCGTTGGCTGTCACGGTGATCGTCGCTTCACCGTTGCCGGCGGCCAGCAGGGCGCCTGCGCTCGAAACTGAAACGACCTGCGGGTTCGACGAGGCGTAGACCGCCTGGTGCGTCAGATCGGCCGAACGCTCATTCGTCGTGCCATCGGAATTCGCGGCAGTGACGAGGAGTTGCGCGCGTGAGAAGTTGCCTTCCAGTTGAATTGCGGGAGGTCCGACCTGAAACGTCGCACCACTGGCCGCGACGGTCAGGCTCGACACCAACGCCACCACCGAAAAACGCAAGGTTGTGCTGATTCCTGGGCGGAGCCGATGCGGAGGGAACACGGGGCGGCCTCCAAAAACTGTGCTGATGACAACGCGCCGAGCCGCCAGAGGAAACCAAGGCGACGCCGGCCGTTGGGCGGGGTAATGGATCAACGGCTCATTATGCGCTATTTCGATGGCGATTGCCAAGCGGATTTCGAGCACGCCGCCTTGGTTTCCGGAGTCGTTGGCGTTGATTATTTGGACCAATTTGCCTAGAGTCCGCCGGTGTTTCTGGCGCCGTTTATGCCCGGCTGACGCATGATCACTGAAACTTTGCCCGGTTATCAATGCCCCGGTGAATCGCACCCGATCAGCCAGGCGGTCCACCTGGCTCGCCTGGCGAGCTTCTATCCGAACTGCCGCGGCTGCGCTCACGTTAACGACACAGGGACACTCTCACCGCAATTAGTCAAGCTACTGACCCAAACGCGTCGACGTGAGCACGATCCATCGTTGTTCTCCGCCGAAGGCGTGATGGGCGTTTACTTGAACACGCTGAACACGGCGCAAACCCGCGACCTGGCCGCGGCATTCGGACTCGGCTTGTCGCATCGAGGCGCGGAGCCGGAGCAGATGACTGATGACGTGGTGGTTGCCAGCGATGGCCGGCCTCTGACGTGCGAATTGGTGGCCGCGGCCTGCGACGGGCTACGTTGGACGGGACGACGCGTGATCGATCTGGGCGCCGCGACGGCACCATGCGTCGCTTGGGCCATTTACCACTTGCGAGCGGCCGGCGGAGTTTTGGTCGGCAACACGGGCGATCAGCCGCAATCGATCGGTCTCAAGTTCTGGCAGCGCGACGGCCGGCCTCTCTCGGCCGGGCCGGAGCTGGATCGCGTTCGGCAACTCTTCGAAGCGGGCGTCGATCGGCCATGCCGAAGTTCTGGCGCGCTGGGGCGTTTTCAGCCCGGCGGTGGCTACCTGGCCGGCTTGGAAGATCATTTTCATGCCCTGCGACCGCTGCGGTTCGTGCTCGACACCCAATGTCAGCCGCTGCTTGATTATCTAAGGGTATTGTCGGCCAAGAGCGCCTGCGACGTCGTTCATGATCAAGGCCTCGGTCGGCAGTCGACGACGCGCCGGGGGCTGGCCGAACGAGTACGCCGCGCTGACGCCCATTTTGGCGTTTGGATCGGGAGCGACGGCGAAGCGTGCCGGCTGGTCGACCAACTCGGCCAGGAGGTGCGCCACGACGAATGGCTGTCTTTGATCGCCAGGCAATGGATTGAGTCGCATCCCGGCGCGGCGTTCGTTTTGGAACATGAGACGAACGCGAGCCTGGCCAAGCGGATCAACGCCGCTGGCGGTCATGTCGCATTCAGCGACCCCGCTCGGGCCGCAATGGACAATGCAATGCGAGAACACGGCGCAATGGCCGGTGGCGGACCCAGCGGCAGGCTTTGGTTTGGTGGAGAAGCTCCCGCCGCCGACATTCTGAAAGCACTCGCCCTCTTGCTGACCATCATGAGCCAGAGCGATCGGTCCTTGTGCGAAATGGTACGCGAGTGCTAATGTCGGAACCATGAACGACCTGGACGTCGAAACATCAATGACAACAGCTAAGAACCAATGACCAGCGACAAAGGACAAAGGACGCATCCCTGGCTCTCCGACCGCATGGTGCATTTCGATAGTTCGGGCATCCGCCGGGTGTTCGACATGGCGAGCCGGATGCCCGACCCGATAAACCTCGCGATCGGTCAGCCCGACTTCGAAGTGCCGTCGGAGATCAAGCAGGCCGCGATCGACGCCGTCCTATCGAACAAGAACGGCTACTCTGTGACCCAAGGGATGCCTGTATTACGCGACAAACTGCAAGCACGCATCGAGGCCGAGTACGGCCACGCGAACCGTTCGGTATTCGTCACCAGCGGCACGAGCGGCGGCCTGGTGCTGGCCCTGTTGGCGCTGGTCAATCCGGGCGACGAAGTACTCGTGTTCGATCCGTGCTTCGTGATTTACCCGTCGTTGGTGAATCTGGCCGGCGGCAAGTGCGTCATGATCGACACCTATCCCGACTTTCGCATCGACCTTGATCGCGTACGCAAGGCGATCACGCCGCGGACGAAAGCGATCTTGTTCAACAGCCCTGGCAATCCGACGGGGGCGGTGGCAGGCGACGCGGAGACTCGCGAGCTGGCCGCGTTGGCCGCCGAACACAACATCGCGCTCGTGAGCGATGAGATCTACCGCGAGTTCTGCTACGACGCCACGTTCGTTTCGCCCGCGCGGTACAACCCCGACACTCTGGTGATTGACGGGTTCAGCAAGACCTATGGCGTGACGGGCTGGCGATTGGGATATGCGCATGGTCCGCGGCCCGTGATCGACGCCATGACAAGGCTGCAGCAATACACGTTCGTTTGCGCCCCACAACCGGCACAATGGGCCGGCGCGGCGGCGCTCGATGTCGACATGGGCCGGCAGATCGCGTCGTATCGAGCGAAGCGCGACCGCATCGTCGCGGGCCTGGCAGACGACTACGACATCGTCCGGCCCGGTGGCGCGTTTTATGTGTTTCCAAAGGCTCCTTGGGGAACGGCAAGCGAGTTCGTGTCCGCGGCCATCGCCCGGCAGCTCCTGGTGATTCCCGGCGGCTTCTTCAGCCAACGCGACACGCACTTTCGGATCTCGTACGCCACAAGCGACGCGAATCTCGACCGCGGCATTGAGGTGCTGCGCGGACTGGCTCGAGGACAATCTCCGGATAAGACGTAGGCGTTTCGTGGCGGGGCGACGTTGCGAACCCTAGCAGGCTCAGCCACATCGACGGACTCACCGCGGGCTTGAGTTACAAACCTCGCTTCCCGGACTTCGGCGGTTTGCGGGCCGATTTCTCGGCCGCGGGCGTGGGCTGCTGGATGGGATCTTCACTTTGAGACGTGAAGCGAAGCGTCGAGACGATCGCCTGGTCGGCGTCGCCCAGTTGCTCGACAAGCTCGCCCTCGACGGTAAATACGAACACGGCCAGGTGACCCTGGTCGTCGGCCAAGAGGTAATAGTTCCAGCGGATGGGCAACTCGGAAACGACCCCTTCGACCTCAACCCGGTAGACGGCGTAGGCCGCCTCATTGACCGCCTGCGACGCCGTGATGAATTGCCCAAAATCCTTGCCCAGCGTCCGTTCGATGTCTTGCTGGAAGCGGGCGAGCGTGGGATGCTTGCCTGGCTCGACCTCGGGAAGCGTGGTCAGGTTGCACTGGGCGATCAACTCGCCACGGTCAACCAGCCGCAACGCCAAGACGTCATCGTGCTCGCTCATGATGTGCCAGCGACGGTCATGTTCGATGCTGTACTTTCCGCCCGATTGCCGGTACTCGAGTTGCGTCAGGTCAGAATCACCGTCAAGCCGCCCGCTTTGGCCGGCCGCGTCGGCCAGTTCGGCGACTTCGGCAGTGGGCGTGACGTGTACTTGCAAATTCGCGACGACGTCAAGGCCGGCGGCGACGTGCCCCACCGAGCGCTTTTCCTTGATCGAAAACGCCAGGCGAGTTACACGTTTTGCCGCGCGGTCGAAGCGGTATTTGCCTGCCAGTTCAATCTCGGTCGCGACTCCCCCGACTGCGCCGAAGACCCTACCCTTGATCTCCATCATCGCCGTTTTAGCGTCGATCGAGGCGAGCTCGCTGGTCACATCGGTTTGGCTGACGGCATCCAACCCGAGCAGGCCCGCAACCAACTCCTCCGGGTGCTTCCACTGGTCGCCCTTCGCAACGCGGCGGTCGGGGAGAAGCTGGTCGATCAAGAGGCTGTTACATGGCACTTCGATGAGGTCAAGCTCTTCTCGTGTCAAAAGACCACCCGGACTGTATAGCGTGGGGGAGGAGCCTGTGGCAGCCACGATTCGCCGACGCGCATCGCGAAGCTTCGGCGAGAGTGTTTCTTTTTCAATCTTGATGGTCGCCTCAGCGCGCTCATAATGGCGCAACGATCGAGCACCGTCGGCGGATGGTGCGGCCAGGAGTTTCTCGTGGTAACGCAATTTGCCAACCACGCTCGTCGCCAGCGATTTGACCTTGCCGTCCTCGACCAGCTTGAGGTCGCCCCCCACTTCAAGCAAGACTTCGACCCGCGTCGTGTGGCCCGATTTACGGTCGGCAAGCAGAACATGCTTTTCGTCGGCCTGTAAAGCGGATGGAAAGGCGAAGGCTAGCAAGGCCCCAAGAAACCACAACCGCCGGCGAGCATTTGGCATGCCGATCCCCCTGACAACTGCTTTTCGAGTCACCACATCTGGCAGCAACTCTATCTAAATCGCCCCCCGCGCGGGCAGGAGTTGAGGCGAATGTCTACCTTGAACCGGTCTGAGGAGGATGGGGCGGCCTGGGGGACAAAGAAAAACAGCAAAATCGAGGTGCGTTTGACGTTGCAGCCTGATAAACCCAAAGGCGAAGCGGCGAACCGCGATAGTGGCCGTTTGGGTCACTCGGGTTGGCTATGGCGATTATAGTATTCTGGCGACGCGGTGAAATCGGCGGCGACGTCTTCATTGCTCAGGCCGTGCATAAAGGCCGTCTCCCAGAAGCTGACCTCATTGGGATCGGCCGGGCGGCCAAGGAAGCGCTGGTAATCCGCCTGAATCCGCGCTGCCTCCCGCTCAGGGCTTGTGGCGAACGACAAAGCAATTTTGTAGCGTGATACCCCTTGGTTCATTTCGTTTAGCCAGAGGTTTTCGCCGGCGAATTCCGCGTATCGCCCCAGCAAGTCGAAGTACAAGGCATCGATCCAGGCTTTGTTGGTGCCACCGACGTGTGCGTAGAATTCATTGGAAGCGACAAAGCCAGCCTCCAATTGCTCATCACTCGTGCCATTGCGCATCGCCGCTGTCCAATTGTTAAGACCGCTGGCGTCGGCCGCCCGGCCCAAGTAGGTCTGGTAGTCGGCCTGGATGATGATGGCGAAATACTCGTCGCTGTGGGCGATTTCCGACGTGAACGCGGCGCGCGATAATCCCTGGTCGAGCCGCCCGCTCCAAAGAGCAAGTCCTGAAGCATCGACCGAGCGGTGCAGCAAATCGACGTAGACCTGGGCCACGTAGTACTGGTTCGGAGTGTTCAGCGTAGTGCCCGGCGGCAAGAAAGCATCGTGGATCGTCGCGCCGCCGACAATCGCCGTCGTGGCGAGGTTACCCGTCACGTTGGTCGTGATGTTATAATATCCCAAGTTCTGATAATTGTGGCTTCCGCTAACGACGTAGGTGGTTCCCGATTCGGAGACGGCTCCCTGTGACGTCGTGCCATCGCCCCAGTTGATCGTGGCGTTGAAAGTGCCGGGAGGCACGCTGCCGTCGCCGCTAGTGAATGTGGCGACTGTAACGCCCGTGAGCGGTGCGAGCTCGTTGCCAACCAGCGTCGCGCCGGTGCCCTGAATCGAGGAAGTGGAACCGCTGAGCAGCCCAAAGATTTCCAAGCTATTAGAGGTACCTACGAACACGTGGCCATCGGCGATAGTCGGGACGGAAAACTTGGTGGCCGTGCCAAGCTGGTCGCGGCCCGCGGCCGCCTGGTCGCTGGTATAGAGCTCATTACCGAGATTACTGGCGTCGTATGCCCGCAACTCTTTGGAAGTGCGATCGATCAGCCAGGCGATGCCGTCGTCCGTGCCATTCGCCGAGATACTTATCGTGTCACCCGGGTAGCCGACCGAATCGCTCGACTCCGACGTCGGAGTGGTCGAAAAAGCCGCATTGGCGATCGAGAAGCTCTTGGCTGCGTCGTGTGGATCGGCGAAGTAGAAACTACCATTGAAATAGGCGGGCGTATTCCAGGCCCCATTCACGGCCCCGTCCGCCTCTTGGACCACGTTGTCTCCATTGGGATTGAACCCTCCCAGGTTATCGCTGTCGAGCAGATACAAGCGGCCCTGCTTGCCGATCGCAAGCAATAAGTGCGGGTGCGCGGCGTTTCCGGCGGAATCGGGCAGCAGCATCAGCCCCCCCGATCCAAAGTCGATGTTTTGAAGGTCAAGCTGCTCTTGGTTCGATGGAGTGAAGTAATCGGCAACCTTGAGTCCCCAGCCGTTGATGTTTGGGTTGCCTGGGCCGGTGGTGGGATCGGGCGACAGCTTGATCACTGAATCGCCGTAATCGCCGTCGATGGGCTGGCCGTTGGCGTTGAGCTGCGTTTCAAAGGTGCCGTTGCCGGTGGCAACGTAGAGATTGCCTTCGGCGTCGGATGTGATCTCGTTTCCCGATTGCCAAATCGTACCCGTGCTGCCGTTGGGGTCCGCATTGAACACGGCGGTGATGGCCAGCGACTGCGGGTTGACACCAATCACCCAGCCGTGAACGGGCGGGATGTCGCTGTGCGAGCCGAAGGCGATAAAGACGGTGTCGTCGACCAGCGTGAGCGCGGCCCGTTGCAGGTTGCGAAGGCCGTTGAGCGTGACTCGGCCGTTGACACTGCCGTCTCCGGCGCCTGGCACGCTCGGCCCGGCAACGTAGGTGTAGTTCGTACCGTCGTACATCGTGTCGGCCAATACGAGGGGGCCGCCGAATTTCTCAGCGCCGCTGCCCATATCGATGGCGTGGAGTCGGTAGACGTAGTGTACGCCATCGGCGCGCGTTTCCTTGGTGTTCGCCACGACGTAGAGCGTATTCGTATTCTGGTCGATGACGGGCGTGCTGGTGATTCCCATTTCAGGCACGATGTCGTCGGAACCGACATCACCACTGGTGAGCGTGGTCACGCCTGCGGCCGGATTGATGAAGCTATCTTGCCAGAGTATCGCCCCGGTCTGGGAATCGATCGCATACAGGCCATCGTGTTCGGTGGCGACGAAAACCGTGTTGTGCGTGCCTTGGCCCGGACCGGCCGTAATTCGGACATTTTCCATGTATAGGGGCTGGGCGAAGACCTGGCCGTCGACCGCGATGGTGGCGAGCTTGCCGAAACTGGATGCGTTTACGTTCCCTGGCGTGAGAATCGTTTCATTCAAGTTCTGTCCGGTGCTCTGGAAGTCGTTGTGATAATTCAGCACGTTGGCCGAGAGAAGCTCGCGCCGTTCCAGGCATTCGCAGTGGGCTTGCCTGCGTTGCAATCGGTCGGCGTGGCGGCGACGTGAAGCCGATATGGAACGTTTCGAAAGGTCGAGATTCGAACGCATGACGATGGTGCCTCCCAGATGGCTCAGTGAATTGATACGCGTTTGGCGTGGCGGCCGTGATCCGGAACCAGAACTGGTTCGCCAAACGCGAGGCGACGCGACTTCGATCGTGCTCTGCCGCCGCCTCGTCGACCGGACCATGCGACCCAGTCAACTGGGTTCCAGTCTGATTGGCTGGACCTTGGGTTCAAGAAGAAAAACGCCGAGGTCGGTACTGTGCGTCGAGCAGAGTGTCGTGCCTGCCGGTTGTCTGCTTGCGCGGGACAATGCGGATTTTGATGACGCCACGCAACCGAAAAAATGGCCATGAACGGCAGCTTGGGTGCTGTTTTTCTTGAGAGTTTCCCGAAAGCCCGTTAGAAATGCGGTCATGCCGACCGTCTATCATCCGAGGACCCGACGGGAGACCGCGTTGGAACCAGCGGACGACGAGATGGTGCGGCGCGCAGGCCATAGCGGCGTTCTCCGCCGTGGGCTACCATAAGTGGAAGGTTTTCCGCTCTGGCAGCGACCGAAGCCACGGAATTCGGATTTGTCCCATCATGCCCCGACGCAACCTGTACCTGCTCTCGGCGATCGCACTGATCTCATTGGCCTGTTACAAGAAGGCCGACAGCGCTTATCGCAGCCACTACGGCCAGATGATCGCGACGATCGTCAAGGTGTTCGAAGAGATCGACCGCAATTACGTCAAAGAGGTCGATGAAAGGCAGGTATTCGAAGGAGCCATCAAGGGAATGGTCGATCGGCTCGACGACCCTTACTCGGGATACGAGCCACCCCAGGAGGCACAGGAGTTCCAGCAGAGCCTCGATCAAAAATTCGGCGGAATCGGAATCGAATTGGCAATCGACCCCAAGACGAAGCGGTTGACCGTAATGAGCCCAATGATCGGCACACCGGCCTACAACGCGGGCATTCTGGCCGAAGACCAACTGCTTTCGATCGACGGCGAGGACACGACCGGGTTCGACATGGAAGACGCCGTTCGCCGTTTGCGCGGCAAGCCCGGCCAGAAGGTCAGGCTGACCGTCTTGCACGCGGGGCAAGCGACGGCGGTCGAGATCGAACTCCAGCGCGACGTAATCAACGTCCCCAGCGTATTGGGAGACTGGCGCGACGCAAATGGCCAATGGAAGTTCGTGCTGGCAGGCGATCCGCGAATTGGATACTTGCGCGTGACCACATTCGGTGAACAAACCGTCCGCGAACTACGTTCCGCATTGGACGACTTATCGCAGGACGGGATCCAGGCACTAGTCGTCGACTTGCGAGGAAACACGGGCGGTTACCTCTCCGCTGCGATCGGCACATGCGACTTCTTCGTCAAGGACGGCGAAATCGTTAGTATCCGCGGACGCGAAACTCAGCCGCACGAAGCGACGACCGAAGGTCCAGCGGAGGGTGGTCCCGCGCAAGGCGACAAGGGGCCGGCGAACGTTACTCCTCGATTCAAGAATGAGCAGCGACGACTCGCAAGTGGCAGTGCCGCATATACCGACTGGCCAATGGCCATCCTGGTCAACCGCGGCAGCGCCAGCGCTAGTGAAATCGTGGCCGCCTGCCTTCAGGATCACCAGCGCGCCATGATCGTGGGCGAGCGAACCTGGGGCAAAGGGACGGTGCAGAACGTCATACCGCTTGAAGGGGGTAAGAGCGCGCTACGACTCACGATCGCCAGCTTCTGGCGGCCGAGCGATAAGAACATCCACCGCTTTGCGGACGCCAAGGAAGACGACGACTGGGGCGTGCGCCCGAATCCGGGCTTCGAGGTCAAACTGACCGACGACGAGCGAAAAAAACTGTTCGAAGAACGCCGCGCTCGTGACGTGATCCAGAAGCGCGACGCTGCCGAATCGATGACGAACAGGCCAGGATTCGACCCTCAACTCGACAAAGCAGTCGAAGCGTTACGTCAACGCCTGTCTGAACCGGCGGTAGGAGCCAGGCAGGATCTTCCGACCGAGTTTAATCCCTGACCGTATTGACGGGACATTCGCTCGATTTTGCCCAACGGTGTGTATCGTTTTGCAAAATCGGGAAGGCTGGTTTACTCACAACCAGCGCGGTCGCCACACGACCCATTAACTTGTAACTCCTTATGCGGGTGCCTGCTGCATCGAGTCAACGGGCCGGGGCAAAGGATGCCAACACAATTGGCCCCGGAATTGCTGTAGTGGGTGCTCGGGGTACTAAAGCCTGCGACACGAGACGCAAGAGGAGAGCGACATGTCAACCAAGCGAGTCCGCTGCACCGTGGTGGAGGTCCCTGTGGGAAGCAATGGCGAACCACAGTTGGATCTCGCGACCAAAGATCTGCTCCCCTGGGCCGATCCGTACATCGCCAAATTGCTCTCAAAACACCGCCTTCAAGCAGCTTTGGACGACTCATTACAGTTCGTCGAGGGAGAAGCCGCGGGACTCGGTTCCGCCACCTGGGAGCGTTTCCAGAGCGGAGGGCCGCCCAGTGCATCGCACGGCTGGCAGTCGTACTTCGATTAGGGTGTTCACATCTGATGCATACGCCACTCCGGCGATTTCGATTGCGAAATTGGCCATCCCGCCTGCATCCTTCTGTCTCCTTGTTCAGGGGGTTGGCGTGACGGTCCGATAAAGTCAATAACCGTGCCATTCGGTCGCAACCAACTCTTCCAACGGCCCTAGCCGCCGGCAGAGCGGAAACCGTGCGGCACGCATGCCTCGATTGGCCGAGAATGCTCCGACGCTACGTCGAATTGCTCGCCTGGGCATTTAAGCGGCATGGGAATTGCAAACGGTTTCTTGGCAAAGTGCGTAGATTACAGGGGGATCACGACCATGATCCGAATTCTGTTAGTCACGTCATGTTTGGTTGGATCCGTCGAATTGGCGAATGGTCAAACGACGGCCAAGCTTTCGCGACCGGCTCTCGTACGAGCATGGCACCGTCAATACTTTCACCGCGAGCCCGATGCTCGCGCGGTCGCCTCCTGGAGCTATTTGTTCCGATTAGGACGCACAGAGCAAGAGGTGCTTTCCTCAATGCTGAGTACGGATGAATACTACAGCCGCGCAGGACGGACGCCGGAGGGGTTGGTGCGGGCCTTGTTCGAGGACGGCGCTCAAAACCAACTCACCAGCGAACGACGACAGGCGCTGTTGAGTAGCGCCCGCGATTTGGACCGCCGGAACGTAGCCGCGACGTTCCTCCGGACTTATCCCGAGGCGCTCCGCGCGGGACCTTCACGTGTTGGTGTCATGGTGGCCGACCTTCCGAAACCCGTCAAGGCGGAAGCGGAGCGTTCTGCTCCTCCCCAGCAGAGTCGCCGTTCGATGGCTCCGGCGCCGGCGACAACTCGACGCCCGAGACCTCTTCGGCGGTAGGAGCGTTTTCGTAGAAGAAGTGCGGTCGGAGTCGGCGTGATGCACCAGGGGCGTCGGCATACCTCGACCAGCGGTGAGCAGTTCCGGCGAAGGCGGCATTGAAGGAAGTGGCCCATTTACTCTTCTGGTCGCCAAGCCGCTCTTCCGCTTGGGGAATCCCAGTCAGTCCCAGAGCGCGCACGCCAGCGGGCAAATACTTGTCGGAATAAACCCGTAAGAGGCGGTCGTTGGGGTTACGGGTGACCAGGATGTGATCGATTTGCGACATGGCTTTTCCGTACCGCCAACCCGGCCAGAGCCAGCGGTTGTCGAATGCCGGGGCAACCAAGGCAGCTTGAATGGGGCGCCAAGCGGTATGATTGCGCGGCCCAAGGTCGTAGCCTGCGATGCAATTGGTGGCCAGCCCTTGCAAGGCCGCAGCGATAGTTCGCGAGCCAAAACTATGCCCGACCAGGCTCAGCGACGTGCGAGCATTGATCTTGTCCACCAACCAGGCGAGGTAGTATCCCTGCGACTCGCTCCAGCGGGCTTTGGCCAGGACGTTGCCTCGAATCCCCATCCCAAAGCGGTACTGACTCGGCCAGGACCAAAGTACCATGCGGTAGGCGGGGACATCGCGGCCCACGCCATTCATCACTTTGTCGGCGATTCTCAGTGCCAGCCGTCGATTGGTCATGTCGCCGTGGACGTAGATGGTGGTCGTGAGCGAGGGGTCGACACCGGCCAGGAACTCCTCAAGCGACTTGCGTACCAGGTTGCCGTTCTCGCGCTTCCAATACGTGATCTGCTTGACTCCAAGATCAAGGCCCTTGCACAGAGGGGCGTGGCGCGTGTTCACGACCCAAAACTCGCGACGGCAGCGAGGTGTGCTTTCATCGGCGGCAAAGGCCGACCGCGCGGACGTGGCCGACGACCCAAGCACGAAAAGGCAGAGCAGGCCCACGCGGCTGAGTATGTGCGCGCGGGCTCGTTCCATGGTTCATTCCTAAGAAACCGGTTCGATTCTCCATCAGGGTCATCGACATGCGCTGCGCGTGCTCTGAAAGCGCGGCGACAATTCAGTGAATGAGTGTCGCAAGAAACGTTACAATCAGCACAGTCTAGCACAGCCTACGGCGCTTCGACGTCAATCGTCGCATCCGGCGCCTCCGTTGCTACGGATTCTTCTGCCGTGTTGGGCGCTTCCGCCGATTGGGGCCGCAGCCGATTCAAGAGGTCGCGAAGCCGTTTCTGGTTGGCTTCCTGCTCGAACGGGTTCTCGTCAGGTGGCGGACCGCCGCCGCCCATCATGCCCCCGCCCATCATTCCCGGTGGGGGCCCGCCTCCCCCTAGGGGCAGTGCGCCAGGTCCTGCCGGTGGCCCGCCGGCGGCTCCCATGCCACCCATCATGCCCCCGCCCATGCCACGGCCGCCCGAAGGTCCGCCACGAGGCAAATCAATGGCCGCCAAGGTTGCCTTTTGCTCCTCGGTCAGGACTTCTTCGATCGCATCGAGGTGTGCCTTGGCTTCCTCGTTCGTCATTTTTTCGGCCTGATCGAGCTCTGCCAACTTAGCAGCGATTTTTGGCGCTTGCCCGGGATCCAATTCGAATTGCAATCCCTTGCTGAGCAGTTCGAGTTTACCTACGAGCGCCGTCAGGCTACGTTTTTCACGCGCGCCTCCCCCGCCCATCATGCCGCCGCCCATCATGCCTCCCATGCCCCCGCCCATCGTGGGCATCATGGACGGCGCGTTTGTGACAGCGGTTGCATTCAGATCGGGCAAGTCGTAACCTACGGCGCGCATTACCTGGAACGTCGCCCCACCACCCAAAACAGCACCGATGATGGTTGCGGCAAGCCACATGGGCATGGGCCGCTGAATGAAACTCTTCTGATCACGTGCGTTGAAATCGTCGGACATGATTCAACTCCTTGTTATGGGGATGATCGCTTAATGATCAACGCGGCGGTATTGGCCGTGGTTCGCGGCGGCCAGCGAAAACAAGAAAATGTCGAACACCGAGCCCGGCAAGTCGGTGCCGATGCCTAGCGTGTTGATCGAAACCAGCCGGTCTTGGTTCAGCATCGTGATCGCCGCGACAATCGCAGTTGGATCGCTGAGGCTGCCGCCACAGGGTTGACCGTCGGTGAGGAAATAGATCGCTTCGACGTCGAACGCCATCGCGGCCAGCAACGCATCGTGCGTGCAGGTGTTGCCGATGGCGAACTGCGGCAGGATGAACGCAGCCGCCAGGGCCTTGTTCTCCGGCGAGGCGATCTGAAGCGCATCGCTCCAGGCCGCCACGCCCCCGTTGAACACGAGCACGTTGAACCACACGCCCGGCGGCAAGCCGGCGATTGCGAACAAGAGCTCTCGTTTCGCGGCGTCCAGTCGCGCTCCGCTCATGCTCCCTGACGTGTCGATCACGAACATCATCCGCTGGGCATAAATCGGCAGGCCGTAATACTTCGTGGGGGCGGCGGCATATAGCGGAGCGTACACTGGCGCCGGCCGCGGCAGCAAAGCGCGGCCTGTCGAATCGGATCGCGAGCGGTTGGTCTGCCACCACGACCGCCACTGGGCGGCGTCAAGCGCGTGCGGTTCGCCGCTGATCGTCGTCAGGTGCCGCGCGATGTCGGCCTTGACCTCCCCATCGACGCGTCCGAGGATCTCCACCAGTGCGTCGATCGCCTCCGACCGCTCGTTGAGCACCAGCGCCCGCACGACCGCCCGTCGGACCGCGAACACCTGCTCGAATACGGACAGCTTCGAGAGCTTACATAATGAGGCCAGGCTCCTTGAGTCGGCCTCGAGACCCAATTCGCCCGCCAAGGTTACCAATAGCGCCCGTCCGCCGGGCTGTCGGACGGCCTCATCAAGCAGCTCACCAGTCGCCAATCGCACCGGCTCCAATTCCGATGCCAAGAGCGCTCCCAAGATGCCGCAGGTCACTTCGTCTGCCGCTTGTTTGCTCAGCGCCTTTTTCACGCGTTCCAACAGCAAGTCACAGACTTCCTGGTCGCCTCCCCTGGCGATCAGAGCTGCGTAAGACGCGTGCCGAAGATCCGCAAAGGGGCTGGCCAGCCCGTATTCCACGAGCAACCTCACCGCAGTCGCGGCGGGCAATTCATCGACCTTTGCGACAGCGGCCGCGCGCACCCGCGGCTTGAGACTTTTCAACTGCCGCAAGATCGTCACCATCATCCGCCCGGAAGGCGATTTCGCCTCGGCGGCCAACGGCGCGTCGCCGCGCGCGAGCGGCGAGAGCAGCCCAAAGGCGATGGCCAATAACCAAAACGTGCGAGCGGTACATCGACGGTCAGGCACGGATCTCATCCTCACGTCGCTTGGGCACGAACCACTAGCATGACGACAATCGCAGCGAAAAGCAACCATGACGTGAGCGATTGCCTGGCCTCGCTCGTAGCGGTACGATCGGCGGTAATGAACGAACATGCAGACGAACTGCTCGCGCGGTTCCACCGCCACGAGCGCCGGGCATTGGCCGAGATCATTTCCCGAATTGAGGCGGGCACGTCGCCCACCGCCCCATCACCAAGAACGGGACCGTTTCAGGTGGTCGGCATCACCGGCAGCGGCGGGGCCGGAAAGAGCACGCTCATCGCGGCTTCCATTGCCCACCTTCGCCGGGTGGGACGCACCGTTGCCGTGCTGGCCTGCGACCCACAAAGTCCCCTGACCGGCGGGGCCTTGCTGGGTGACCGGGTACGTGTGCGCTTCGAGGCCGACGACGAAGGTGTCTATTTCCGAAGTCTTTCGACCCGAGGCGCGCAGGGGGGGATCTCGACATCGATTGGGCCGGCGATCCACTGGCTCGATGCGTTTGGTTTCGACGTGGTGCTTATCGAGACGGTGGGGGTCGGCCAAGACCAGGTGGCGGTGCGCGACGTGGTCGACACGCTCGTGTTGTTGGTCACGCCCAACACGGGCGACGAAGTCCAGTGGGAAAAGGCCGGCCTGCTCGAAGTGGCGGACCTGGTCGTAGTCAATAAGTCTGATCTGCCCGGCGCCGACAGCGTGCGGCGGCAATTGAATACCGCTTTGTCGCTTGGGGGAACGAAGCCCGTACCGGTGATGGCCGTTGTCGCCACCACCGGCGAGGGCGTGGCTGAGCTGTGGAAAGTGATCGATGAACGCAGTTAGCCAAAGCAATGCTGCGAAATGAGAAGGACATGACAATCGACGGCCGTTTTTCGCTCAGCTTAGCGTGTTGCGCAGCGCAGGTCGCCTCATGCACTTTTTTCGAAATTTTGCTATCCTTAGGACCGGTTGCGATCTTCCTATGAACGGAGAGAAACCATGCCGGTGACGGTCGAGACGATGGCCCGTTGGTGCCGAACTCTGCTAGGAGCGGAACCATCCGCGTCCCAAATTACGCTCGACGATTATCTGCGCGCGATCCCAAGACTTGATTCGCTCGACGACGTGCCCAACGGCACTCCCGTGCTGGTCCGGGGCGATCTCGACGCCAAGCCGGGGAACACGGTCGGCGAGGGGGACGTGCGGCTCCGTTCGATGGTCGAAACGCTGGCTCACGGTCGCCGGCGCGGTTGGAAGCAAATCATCTTCGGGCATGTTGGCCGCAAACCGGAAGGTAGCCTTGTGGCCATTGGTAAGCGGTTGAGCGAGTTGCTCGCTTATGATGTGCCACTCGTGACCGATTGGCTTGACGAGGGATCATTGACCATTCCCACGGACGTAACGCGGACCATTGCCGACGCGGCGCCGGGTACTGTGTTATTACTTGAAAATACCCGCCGCTATGCGATTGAGCGGGTGCTATGGAAAGCCACGCCTGACGACGTCAAGGGGCTGGCGGGTCGATTGGCGCAGTTGACCAACGAATGCGCCGAAAAATTGGCGAAGGTTTATGTAAACGAAGCCCTCTCGGCCGGCAGCCTCGACAGCTCGACCACAATCGTGCCGGCTGCAATGGATCGGGTCGCGATGGGCCGGTACGTCGCCGGGGAATTCGACGGCCCAATGCGCCGTTGCTTGGCGACCCGTTTGGTCGTCTTCAGCGGTCTTAAGTCCGATAAGCTCGACGATCTGGAAGCGATGATCGGCCGCGGCACGATCGGATGGGTATTCACAGCCGGTTCGCTGGCGATGGCGCTGAAGAAGGCCTCCTCGCAGCTCGATGGAATCGAATTCCACATGGGCGTCGCCGAGGATCCGACGCACCAGGACAAACCCTACTTCATCGCTCCCAACCGCATCGATCAGGCCCGCCGAATGCTCCAAGCGGGTCGCGAAAAAAAAATCCGCTTCGTGCTCCCCTGCGACTTCGTGCTCGAGGACGGCCGCGCCGCCGAATCGATCGGCCCGGGCCATCAGCAATTCGACGTGGGACCCAAGACGAGCGCCTTGTTCGAGCGGCAGATTGGCGCTTTCATTGACGAAACGCGCATTGCGGGGGCCGGACGGCCGGCGGTGGCTTTCCACAATGGCGTATTCGGCATGTTCGAAGACCCCAGGTTCGAAGAAGGGACGCGGCGCTTCGTCGCACAGTTAAAACGCATGACGGAGGCGGGGATCGAGGTCTACGTTGGGGGTGGCGAAGGGGGCACAGCCTTGGAACGCTACGGAAAGTCCGATTGGGTGACCCATTGCTTCACGGCTGGCGGCACCGTGCTCAATGCGCTCGGGGCCAACCCAGTTCCCTATCTGCAAGCACTTCAAATGGCAGCTCAACGGTGACAAACACGGCGGCAAAGCTCCACCAAAGCGTCGAGGGCCGCGGCAATTTCGGTTTCCGGTCGGCAATCGCGTATGGCGCGCTCGACGTCGGCTGCCACCCCCGTAAGCTGGTGAAAACCATGGCTGCCCGCCGAACCCCTTAATTGATGGGCGATTGCCGCCAGCGCGTCAAAGTCTCCGGCAGCGGCACGGCCAAGGACGCATTCAATCCGCCCTGGCATTTCCTCGATATAGAGGGCCACGAGCTCTTCCAAGTCGGGATCGTCCTCCAACGACGAATGAAGAGGGCTGTCAAAAGCGCTCGGTGGGCTCATTGACAATCCTAGCCCATTTTCATGACCAGAATATTGCAACGGCAAGGAGTTGGGCGATAGGCATGAGGCGCCCCAGCGCGGCCAGTCTTCCCCGTCGGCTAACGCCAAACGCCGATCACCAGGTAAAAACCGGCCGTGAATCCTGCATTACCCGAAATTTGCGACGATGCGGCACTTTCCATGCGGCTAGTAGTATCGGAAAGCGGCTTGCCTAACTAACGCGGTCGGCAAGGTTCGACGATAGGTCCCCATAGCTGCAGCCTAGAACCCCTAGTTTCCAACTCCCTTGCTCCCACGTAGGAGACCTCCCCATGAAAGCAAAGCTGTTTTTTTCGTTAGTGGCCGTTGTCGGTTTCGTGATGGCCAGTGCCAATAGCGCCGATGCGGGCTTATTCCGTAAGAAGGGCTGCTGTGAGCCAACCTGCTGCGAACCCACTTGCTGTGAGCCGACTTGCTGCGAGCCGGTCTGCGAGCCCACTTGCTGTGAGCCCTGCTGTGACCCGTGCTGCGACCCGTGCTGTGGCAAGAGGAAGCACCGGCTGCGAGACTTCTGCCGCAAGCTGTGCCGCCGCAACAAGTGCTGCCAGCCGTCGTGCTGCGAGCCGACCTGCTGTGAGCCGACTTGCTGCGAGCCAGTCTGCGAGCCCACCTGCGGCTGCTCGCACTAGACGCAACGGGAGCTTCCACAGCTTCCCACCCCCCACGCCGACGGGCCCAATCCGTCGTCCCGAAACGGCCCCTTGCACGAGCAAGAGGGCCGTTTTTTTGCGTATTGTTTCAAGGCCAACATCGATACCGTTACAACGGCAATTCCGCGCCTTGAATCTTGCGGTTTTTTTTTGCCCTGAATTTTCTTGTTTCCGGCCGCCATTTGTGCGACTCTATAGGCTGAACCTGGGTGGGACAGCCCGATCCTTTGGAACGCCCGTTCGTCGCAGAGAGGAGCGTCATCATGGCCTTGCAATGTATTCAACGTCAGCGCGTCGGCAACCTTCCGTGGCGGCCGGTTTGCTTCCTGGGGCTCGTCGGTTGTTGTTTGGCAGCCATCGCTGGGGCTCCTTCAGATGCCGCGCCCGGCGCGGACACGTTATTGGATGAACAACTGGTTTCCGGCGAATTTGCGCCCGCCTTCGACCAAGCTCTGAGAGAGGCCGACCCGGCCACTCGCGACGATCGGCTCAAGCAAGTCGCCGAAGCGCAGGCCAAGGCCGGCGAACGCTCGGCCGCCCTAGCGACGATCGGCTCAATGCGCGACGACCTCGCGCGCGGCTCGGCCGTCACGTCAGTTGCCAATCAACCAGACTCCCGGCAAACGCTCGGGGGGGCGTTCGGCGGCGGCGGAGGCGGGGCCAACTTCGGAGAACTGGTCGAGTTAATGACTTCGACGATCAAGCCCGAGAGTTGGGACGAGACGGGTGGTCCCGGCACGATCAAAGAATACACCAATGGCGTTTACGTCGATCCCGCTGGCCTCGTTCGACCTGTGACCGACTCCGTCGGAGGGGCGAGGCTGGCCGAGTTCCGCCGCGCCGCGCGCCGCGTCGTCAATTCAAGCGATGCGCGGCGGACGTCGCCGTTGCGAAAGGTGTCGCTCAATCGTCTTGAACGCGATGTGCAGTTACGACTTGCCGCTGGCCGTACCTTGGATGAAGACATGTTCGTGCTCGCCGGTTTGCAGCGCGTCCAATATGTACTGGCTTATCCCGAGACGGGCGAAATCGTGTTGGCAGGCCCGGCCGGCGACTGGAAATACGACCGCGAAAACCGGATTGTCGGCGTCGAAACGGGTCGCCCCGTGTTGCAGCTCGACGACCTGATCGTGCTGCTTCGTCACTTCAACTCCACGCAGGGCAGCGATTTCGGCTGTTCGATCGATCCCACCGAGGAAGGGCTGGCAAACGCCCATGCGTTTCTAAACGAGTCGGCCGCCAAACCGCTAAGGCCCGGCCAACGCAGCAAGTGGCTGGAACAGCTCCGTAGTCAAATCGGCCTGCAAAACATCCGTGTATTTGGCATTGACGGGCATTCGCGTGTTTCCCAAGTCATCGTCGAGGCCGATTACCGCATGAAGCTGATCGGAATCGGCTTGGAAGAGGGAACGGCCGACGTTCCCAGCTACCTGCAAATGATCAAGCTTGCCGCCGGCGAGTCGCCGCGGCCCATGGACGTGCTCCGCTGGTGGTTCACCGTCAATTACGACGCCGTGCTCACCAGCCCCGACCGCGACGTGTTCGAGATCCGCGGGCAGGGGATCAAAGTTCTTGGCGAGAACGAGATGCTCACGGCCGCGGGAAAGCAGATCCACACGGAAAAGGCCGATCCCTTGAATGCGGAATTCGCCCACAACTTCACTAAGCATTTTACGGACCTGGCTGCGAAGTACCCGATCTACGCCGAGCTGCAGAACGTATTCGATTTGGCCCTGGTCGCCTCGCTCTTGAAGTCCGAAGGGCTGGCGGATCAGGTCGGCTGGCACATGCTGTGCTTCGGCAACCCCAGCCAGTATACGGTGGCCCGATTCCCGGTTCCCAAGACGGTCGACACGGTACTCAACCATCGAGTCGTCAATGGTGGCAAGCAGATCCTGGCCGCCGTCAGTGGCGGCGTCACCGCCGATTTCCGTGAGTTGGTCACCCGCGATGCAATCACAACCGACCGTAAGGGAGCGTTAGATAGCGAGCGATCGCGCTCCGCGCCGGTGGACGTGCCCAACTCGGCCTGGTGGTGGGACTAGAGTGTGATTCACACTTCGCGCGTGAAGCGATCCCAGTCGATCGGCCGGTCTTTGTCGATGCACGGCAGGTCAACGGCCATCGCCTCGGGGTACTTCTGCGCGGCGCCCGTGTTGAACACGACGACCCGCTCGTGAGGCGCAATCCAACCCTCCGAAACCAGTCGTTCGAGCGCGCCAATGCAGGCGGCCGTTTCGGGACAGATCGAGACGCCTTCCAGGCCCGTACCCAGGGCCATCCACTGGCGGATGCGGCCCTCCTCGACTGCCACCGCTCGGCCGCCGCTGGCGCGTACGGCGTCGAGGATCATGAAGTCTCCCACCGCCGCGGGCACGCGGATGCCGCTGGCGATGGTTGCCGCGCCGACAAATGGCTCGGCAAATCGGACTCCCGCATCAAATGCGCGCACGATCGGGGCGCAGCCGTCGGACTGAACAGCCACCATTCTCGGCCGCCGCTCGTCGGCGAGCCAACCAAGTTGCGCGAGCTCGTCAAAGGCTTTCCACATCCCAATCAGGCCGGTGCCGCCGCCGGTGGGATAAAGTATCACGTCCGGCAATCGCCAATCGAGCTGCTCGGCCAGCTCCAGGCCCATCGTCTTTTTTCCCTCGATGCGGTAAGGCTCTTTGAGCGTCGACATGTCGAACCAGCCGAGCCGTTCTTTTCCCTCGCGAACGATCCGGCCACAGTCGGTGATCAGGCCGTTAACCAGATAGGTCGTCGCGCCCGCAAGGCGGCACTCATATTGGTTGATCGCCGGCGTGTCGGAGGGCATGAAGACGAATGCCTCCATTTCGGCCCGCGCGGCGTAGGCGGCCATCGCCCCACCCGCATTACCAGCCGTGGGGATCGCCACGCGGCGGATGCCGAAGCCGTGGGCCATGGTGATCGCCATCGCCAGGCCCCGGCTCTTGAAGCTGCCCGTCGGCAGTCGCGACTCGTCTTTGATCCAAACATTGTCGAGATTGAACCGCCGGCCCAGGCGTGGGCAAGGGATGAGGGGGGTCATTCCCTCACCCAAAGAAACGATTGCCTGGTCATGAGCCGGCGGCAACAGCTCACGGTACCGCCACATGGTCGCCGGGCGGCGGGCTAGTCGCTCCTTGGACAAGGCCCGGCCCACGGCTTCGAGGTCATAGCGGACCCAGAGCGGACGATCGCGGTACAGGGTCTGCGCCTGGCCTGCCGGCAGGCGCGTTCCGTCGAGCGCGCTTTCAAGATAGGTAACGAAGTTGGTCATGGGTCACGGGTCACGGATTACGCGTTCCCACGCAGAGTGCAGGGATGAGGGATCGAATGACAAGTGACCAAGGACCAATGACAGATTTCACAACCCCTCGTTCAATCCCTGTAGATCCGCCGGCACGAAACGTCCATCCTTCCGAATCAGAACGTCGTCGAACCAGATTTCGCCGCCTCCCCAGTCGGGTGTCTGGATCAGCACCAGGTCCCAGTGGACGCGGCTGCGGTTGCCGTTGTCGCACTCGTCGTAGGCGTTGCCGGGAGTCAGATGGATCGAACCGCCGATTTTCTCGTCAAAAAGCGTGTCGAGCATGGGCTTGCGGACGCGGTTGTTGCAGCCTATCGACCATTCGCCGATGTACCGCGCCCCCTCGTCGGCGTCGAGCACCTGATTCAGTTTTCGTTCCTCACCAGCGCACGTCGCGCGGACGATTTTTCCCTGGCGGAACTCAAACTCGATGTCCTGAAAAACCGTACCCTGGTAGCGAGAGGGAGTGTTGTAGCGGATCGTTCCGTTGATGCTCTCGCGCAAGGGAGCCGTGAACACTTCGCCATCGGGGATGTTCCGCTGTCCGTGGCAAGGCCGGACTGGCATGCCGCGGATCGAAAACGAAACGTCGGTTCCTGGAGCGAAGATCCGTACACGGTCCGCCGCCTCCATGCGCCGCACCAGCGGGTCCTGGTCGCGCCCCATTTGTACGTAATCGGCTGTGCAGACCGAAAAGTAAAAATCGGCGAACCCCTCACTGCTCATGTTGGCCGCCTGGGCCATCGAATCGGTCGGGTAACGGAGCACCACCCAACGCGTCCGTGGGACGCGGACCTGGCTATGCACGGGCTGCCACCAGAGCCGCTGGTAGACGTCCATTTGCTCAATCGGCACGTCGGCGAACTCGCTGGAGTTGGCCGCGCCGCGAATTCCAATGTAGCAATCCATTTCCTCCATCCGCGCCTTTTCGAAATCGCCCGCCAGGCCAATCGCAGTCTCGCTTCCGGTGCGGTAGATCGCCCGCAGCACCGTATTGCTCTTCCAGGTCACCAGCGGATGGGCGCCGCGCTCGGCGGCCAACTCGACCAGCCTGCAAACGAGCGCCGGCTCGGGCAAGTCATAGGCCTCAATCAACAGCTTTTCGCCGGTCTTGAGCTCGCAACTGTGGTCGATCAGGATCTCGGCAAGACGGTTCAAACGGGGGTCGGACATGTCGGCTCCGTCGAGTTGGCGATGGCGTGGCAACCCAGCCATGATAGGATATGATCCCGGTTTGAACAACACGCTCAGCCGTCACAACCCCTATCGCCGTCAATCCTCTTTGACCGGGCGCATGCCGTGTCCTATAGGACTATAGGAATCAACCGCGTTGCGTTTTACCAGCGCTGCGATTCGGCGGTGAACGGCCGGATTCGTGCCGCCGCGCCATTCGCCCGCCACTCTGCCTCTGCATGGAAGAAGTGCCTCCTACGACCGACTCCAACGGCCAAGCGTGCGACGAGGTGGTTCGCACTCTAGCGGCGCAACGCGCGCAGGTACAGAATTTCGTTGCCGCACATCAGCGGCGGCTGCGGCAGGCCGAGGCCGAATTGGCCAGGCAATTGTCGCTGATTGGCGAAGAGCTAGCCCGCGACCAGCACCGGGCCGCGCAAGGACAATCGCAGCTAGCGCATGCGCAATCCGAGGTAACGGAAGGGCGAGCTGAACTGGGTCGAGAGCGAGAGCAACTCGAATCGACAAGAGCCAGGCTGCGACAGGAAGAGCGCGAACTGGAAAAACTCCGAAGTGAACACGCGACAAACGCAGAAGAACTCGAACGCCAGCGGCAACGATTGCAAGAAAAATTCGCAGAGGTCGAAAACGCGGGCGAGGCGCTCGCCGCCGAACAGCAATCGACGAAGCTCCAACGCCGACGGATCGCGCAAGAATTCAAGGCGCAACACGCCGCGCAACTGAAGGAACTCCAGCGCCAGCGCGATGAATTGAAATTCGCCGACGAAAGCCTGAGGCGCCAGCTCGATGACCTCCGCCAGCACCAGACGGCGGTTGGCGAAGCCACCCAAGACGATCTGGCCGATATGAAACGCCGTTATGACATGGCCTTGGAGGATCTCCGCGAACAGCGCCAGCGCTCCACTGAGCTGGAACAGAAGCTGGCCGAAATTCCCAAGGGAGGGCCTACTGCCGCGGTGGCCGGCGACGGCATGGACTGGGAAGCCCAGAAGCGGCGGATGCTGGCCGCCTGGGAAGCCAACTCGCAAGACGACAGCGACGACGAGCGGCGCGTAGAACGCCTCAAGATCCAAGAAGTGATTGCCAAGACCGACGCTGCGATGGCCCGGAAGGAACAAGAGCTGGACGATCTGCGGAGGCACCTGGCGGCCGTGTCGGAAAACCAGGGTGCGATGGCCGCGAGCGCCGCGGCATCGGACGCGTTACTTTCTCACGACGAGGCGATCCGCGCAGAACGGGCGCGGCTGCAACAATTGCAACTCGAATGGGAAGAGAAGCTTCGGCGGGCGGAAGTCGAACTTTCCGTCGAGCGGGCCAAAATGGCGCGGCAGCGCGCCGAGATCGAGGAACGCCAGAGGCAATTGCAGGAGCTTCAGGCCGAACACGCCGACGAGCCGGCTGATGCTCCCGTCAAGGAGAAAAAGCCACAGCGCGGCCGCTGGCTGACTCGGCTGGGATTGAAGGAAGACGAGTCCGAATGACGCTTACCCCGAGCCGCCCTCGTCCTGGAAGTAGGCTTCCTGGATCACGGCCGTTTCGGTGGCACTGTGCTCGTCGAGCCTTTCGAGCAAGTCCCGCAATGCGTCACACGTCTTGGCAAATGCGGTCAAATCGGTTGCCGGCAGGCTATCGAGCCGCGAAACGATTCGCCTGACAGACTGACGGAAGCGCTCGTGGTCCTGCTTGAGGGTATCAACTTTTTCCGCCAGTCGCGGGCATGTTTCGACGACTTCGTCCATGTACCCGTCGCACTCCTCGAGTGCCATCATGCGGTCGAGGTGCCGCTGCAACGATTGAGCAACGAAGCGAAGGCTCGATAGGTGTCGTGTGAAATCCCCGCCTTCGACCTTCCAATCGAGCGTGACCCGCAATGCGTTGCAAATGTGCTTCAGCATCGCGTGCTCGACCATCGCCTGCTGTTCCACGTGGTGCGTTGGCATGGTCCACCTCCTACACGCTGGCCCTGTTTATTTTACGCGAAAACCGACAGTTCAACTCGTCTCGCTTTGCCAGTTGGCAATCAGCAACGCAAAGCAAGATCGAGACTTACGAATGCACCGAACGAGGCAATCGATCACTAGACACTTGGTCTAGTAAACGCCCTCGCGGGAACCATTTTGCTCCAAAGCATTTACGACTACAAGTCCTTATTCCTCCCAAACTTCGATTCACAACCCATGTTGCACCGTGTGACATCTTTATTGTACCAAGTAGTGCAACATGGAGGCACTCTTGCGGCACCAATTGGCGCTGGTTGAATATCCAGTAGCGGCATCCAACTCCATCAGCCTTGTGATCGGCGCTGCATGTTCAATGCTGGAGGCCCTCACGTTGCGTCTGACGCCGCGTCCACGATCACCTCCTCCCTTTTGCTCTCCTTCGGCATCGGCCTCTCCCTGGGCCTCGTAGCAGGCCTGACCACCACGACCAACACGAGCCCGTAAGCGACCACCAGCGAAGACCCTGTCGGCGGCCGGCCTGAGCCCCGAGATCCATGACCGGCTGGACCAGAGCGGCGGAGTGTGGGACCAGGCTCCTGGCCATCGACTCGCATCGTGAGTACCCGCCGGCCGTCCTGGTGGTCGAGGTGACCGAGGACCAACGAGTGCGTCATGCCGACAAGATCGGCCATCGGTGTGCCAGGAGGTTCGGACATGATGTCTCGGTCGTTGGACGATGGTGCAATTGAAATTGAATTCGAAGTCATACTTGTCCGGCCGATCGCGTCGTCAATGGCGTCAGCTCATTGCTCCTGGCCGGTGAGGTCCTTGCTCGGTCGGATCAGCAGCACGAGGACGACAGAGGCGATCGCGGCACCGGCAAAGATGCCGAAAATCACGATCAGCGGCACCTTCCGGTCGCGCAACACGCCGAAGCCCCAGTCGGCGAGTCCCCCGTAGCATCTGGATTCGCCTGTTATCCGCTCCCAGCTTATGCGGTATCATTCTCAGCCGTGGCCCCACGATCAAAATACGGCCGTCATCAACGCAACCACGCACGACACGGCGGAGGTCCCGAAATGCACCACGTTGCCATCGTTGGTGCCGGGATCGCAGGCATGGCCACGGCCACCCGCCTGCAAGTACAGGGGCTTTCGAAGATCGTGCTGGAAGCCGACGGCGAGCCAGGTGGCTGTGACGGCAACTTCCGGCGGCGTGGGTTCTCGTTTGACGTCGGGGCCAGGACGTTCACGGACTTTAAACCAAGCGGCTTGAGCGGGGAGCTTCAGGTGAGCATCGGCATGCTGCCCGTCGAAGGACACGTACTGTCCGGCTAAGTGGCTTGGCTGACAGACCTGCCGCCAATCGCCCTCCTGCTCGCCAGTGTGGGGGCCGCCATTACTTGAGCTACGGCCTCGCGCTGAGTGTAGCGGGTCGTTAGGCACCATCCTGATCGGAAATGTCACGTCTCTGCAAGCGCTCCACATCCTCGTCGGCGATCGTGATGCTCGATAAATTCGTGTTAAACGATGAGTGTTCGTCGGCGAAGAACATCCCCTGTTGTCTGCCCGTGAGGCGGTGTTTGAATTGCAGCCCCAGACGACCTTCATTGTTGATCGCGAGTCTGATGGGTTGCCAAAGGGGCGGAAAGTTGAATACGGATCGTCGAATTGAGGCGATGTGATCGACGTTGCCATCGAAGAACCGCTCGACTAACAGAAGCGCGGCCATGTCAGGTGCATCGCCGTCGCCGCACAGGAGTTCCATGTCACCGTAGGCGGTTGGCAGGTGCGCAATCCACAGTCCTCCGCATTCAACGATCTGGACGTTGGTCATGTTGTGAGTCTATCTTGCGGGCGAACGCCCATGGTCGGTGCCGGCCATCCGGCAGGTCATGGCAAAACCCGCGTGGGTGAATTCAATGCCGCCTGGACAATCCACCGGCTCCGGTTCAACGAAGCCAGGTGGAACGGTCCCGTGGCGCATCCCGGCCGTGCCGATCAGCACGCCATGCTTGGCGGGGTTCTCGATGACCCAGGTCCGGCCGCCATCAAGACTGCGGGCAAGCAGGTGCTCCTCCGGCTTGTCGTGGTCGATGTTGTGCCGCGTGGCCCCGAGGTCCTTATGGTAGCCGGCGCTGAAACCCACCAGAATCTCGTCGCCCCACGACCAGATGCCATGATTCGCCGGCCAGCCACCGAAGCGGCCCGGCTCGTGGTAGATCATCACGTGTTCGACGGCCGGCCGCTGGCGCGGGACGGCCGGTGTGGTGTCGCCGGCGATCACGACGGCTAGCAGGAAGGCATGCACGCGAATCATGGCCACGATTTTAGCTGGGCGAATGGCGCGGCGAAACGCACGAACCTGTAGGGTGGTCGCCCTATTTGAAATCCCGTGGCGACGACCGCCTCAGCCACGAAATAGCGGCCGAGCGATTGGCCGAAGTCAGGCAGCGGCGCCCCTTCTGGCTATCACTACACCCCGATATAATGCGAAAAGCCGCCAAGAGGTCTGGCGGCTTTCGCGAGCCGAGTAGGCGCTGCGGTCTGGACAACTGCATTGTGTGCCGGCCTGCGGATTCCTGTCAAGAAGTCCGGGAGCCATCCATGATCAAGCGCGTTATCGCGATCGCCGCGATTGCCCAGCTTGGCATGGCATCCGGGGCGTTTAGTCAATGGGATTGGGACTATTCGCCGACAATCGTCGTAAGAAACGACTCAAGCGATGTCGTATGGTTTTACATTCGCGCGAGCGATGGGTTGCGGCCTTGGTTGAAATACAAGCTACTGCCACGTCAATATTCCGTGACGACACTTGAGAGCGCCGACCCCTTCGATATCTGGATCTCCCAAAAGGTGGGCGAGGAATGGCTAGTTAGGAAACAGAACAGAGTATTGCTAAAGGACGCATGCTCGCGACAAACTGGGCAACTTTACATCCCCGCACATTCGCAGGTCGCCTCGCCAGTTGGTACCAACGGAGAAACCGCTTTCGCCTACGAGGATCTCGGTGATGCTACGCTGCCGCTGTATTCGTCTGGTGGCGGCCTCACGATCCAAGTACAAGACCAGGAGATTCGCCACCAGACAAGCACGGACGAGCACGATTCGCCGTACGGCGATCGAAAGAAGCCGAAAAAGCCGACAAAACCAAAAGAACCCAAGAAATCCAGGGTCGATTTTGATCCATGAATAACGACGAACTGCTTGAGTGGATCGAGCATCAGGCGTTTCGGGCTGGGATGAACATCGACTATTATCAGTCGATGTCGTCCTTTTGGTATACGGTCAACGCATGCCTCGTCGTGATCGCCATTGGATGCGGGGCATACTGCGTGTACGTCTCAAGAGATTCAAAAGACAAGATTTTGGCAAGGTACTCGTTCGTTGCCTCGCTTATTTCTCTCGTGATGATGGCTATTTTTCTGGTCCTCCCGATTGCCGATGCAGCGAATGCCGACACCATCTTGGTTCAGCGATGGTCGGACGTGCGACACGATGTTGAATCTTTTCAGATTGACGCGAGGTTTGAAGATCTCAAGCAAAAGACTATCGCCGAGCGGCAAAAGGCCGTTGAGGAAAAAGTTAACGCAATTCGACAGTCGGAGTCGATGCCGCTCACTTGGTGGTTGAAGGTTTGTTGGTCAAGCCAGGCTGAGCGCACATATGGGAAAGGCATCAACACGTGGGAGAAGGTACAAGCAGAGCGCGAGCGGATCGAGCGCGGTGACCCACCCACAGCACAGAATCACCCAGCAACCCTGGATGCTCCGCCATCTCTAGCCTTGCGGTTTCTTGGAGCGGTGGCAGCGGTCGCTACGACCGTCGGCATTTGGTGGTTCTTGCGTCGGCGTTCAAAACGCGCAATGGTGGCCAGCAATCGGGATGCGGGGCAAGCGGCCCAAGCGCCGGTCGATCAGCCGGTTTCCGCTTAACGCGCCCGTGGGCATAGCTCCGGCCCCTGAAGTATTCCTAGCCCACTTCCAGCGCCCACGTCTTTCGCTTTTCCCTGACCGCACTATTCGGCGCCGTCTTGTGCGCCGCCTTCGGCACAGCCGCCATCCGCTTCGCCTCGCCGCTCTGGGCCGGCCTGACCATGGCCGTGACGGTGCCGATACTCTTCGCCGCCATCCTCGGAGCCCTGTTCCGACTCGGCCAGGCCAGGGCATTCTGGGCCGGCATGGCGATCTGCGGCTGGGGCTACCTGGTGCTCGTGCTGGCTCCCTGGGAAGGTCCGTCGAGGTGTTTGTCCTCCCTGACCACGATTTTCAGTTTCTGCAATATGGTGAATTCAATGTCAACTTTGTAGCGGCACTTGAAGATAGTTTGGTACGAGCATTGGTCCCCCGTGGAATGGTCGCAAGAAAGGACAGCTCCATAAAGGGCCAGCGGCGAGTCCTGGTCGATGACTACTTTTTCATCTTCTTGGCCTTGGCCTGAATCGCACTCAAACTAGCCGCTTTCTGATGGGGAACCTCGTAGACGATGTAGAGCAAGTGCATGAACAGCTCTTGCACTTCCGCTATCAGGCCGTTGTCAAGCTCGGCCTGTTTGGCAATGTCGCCGACATGGATGGCACTGTTTCCTAAGTCCTTGATTGCCGTGAGGAAGACGGTTTCTAGGTCCAAAGCCCACCGCGGGGCGGTTCCAGCCTTGATTCCGGATTCGAGGTCGTTCAGCTTTGGGCCAAGCATTCTAGTCGTGAAGCCCTGTTCATCGAGTAAGGCTTCGAGTGCAGCACGGAACATGGTCATTGCCGCACTATTTGCACTGAGGGAATGGGCGCTTGAGGCTTGGTCAAGGTAATACGCAACCGACTCGGGGGTATGGGCAGTTGCCAGTCCACCCGATATCGCTGGAAGAATCGCGAGCCGTGGCGTCGCACCTGCTCCAAAGTAGACTAAAAGAGCGAATGTTGCGTCGCACTGTACGCATTTACAATCGAATAGCGAAGTGGGAATCTTCTCAACTGGCAGCGGCGCGATTTTGTTCAATACCAACACTTCGCGTGATTCAGTCACCGCAACGCAGTGCCCGCGAAGTGCGTTCGAATAATGAAGACACATAATCTTCATGCGACGAGGTTGGCTGCATCGCGGGCAATACAGGTTTCCAGCCTCGAACATGACAGGCCTGATTACGTCGCGAAAGTTGTTTTCAAGGACCTTTGTAAATTCGACTAGGTCATCAAGCATTGTGACGGCCTGCGACGTTTGACTTTAAGGGGCATGGGAATCCACGATGATTCTACTGAGTCGTTGATCGGATCGCAAATCTCCTCGTCCGCTGGGTTTAGCGGGGGGCGCTCACATGGCCATCTTCCACTGCGTCTTGTTCGTGACGCCTTGGCCTTCTGTCTGGCATTGGCCAAGGCCAATCGCGATAACCTGCACCATCGCTTCGCCGCCTGTGTATTGGTCAGTGACAACGAGAGTTGGATTAGTTCAGGTCGGGGCGGCTCGACGGCCGTGATGACCGAGTGGCAGGCAAGGTTCCGACGTGGCCGGCCCCCCAAGCTGGTCCGCCTCAACCCACGGCCCCACGCCATGACCCAGGCGCCCGAGCGGGGCACCGTCCTGAACGTCGGCGGCTCCGTGACGCCGTGTTCGGCGTCGTGGCCGCCTTCCTGGGTGATGACGCCGGACGGTTCGCGGACGAGGTCGAATCGACTGAAACGTAAAAAAACGCTCGTAGCCTGCCGTGCCTGAACTACTCCAGGTCGAAGGTAACCTGGGTGGCCCGTTTCGGTTCGACCGTGACTTTGAGCCCCGAGCGGTTCACGTCGGCATAGCGTGACAGGAATGCCGAGTCATTGAACGGTGATGGCGCCCCCGCGCCACGGCTAGCCGGCCGGAATACCCAGGACGAACAACAGCGTTGAGCGTGTGTTTTGCATTGATCACAACTCGGCTGCCCTTCAGTCATCGTACCACGAGGGCAAAGCAAGACGTCAAGTGGCCGGCCGGCGGTCTTGCGACGTTCTGCCTGGTGCAAACCAAGCCAGGCGGGCACCAGCCGGCCGTGATCCCAACCAATGTTCGACGGTTTCCCCTCCTTTGCCTGTACCCCGGCCATCGACTTCGACGGTTGCGGTCGTCCAACTGCCAGCCTATCCTTGTAACCTTATCAGAAGTTGGGCATCGTGCAGGAGACTCGACGAACAATGGCAAAAGCAACCAAGAGTGAAAACAAGAGCAACGCGATTCGAAGGTACATGGCCAAGAACCGTGACGCCAACGCACAGCAGGTCGTGGACGGCTTGAAGACCGAGGGCGTGACGGTAACCGTCGGCCTGGTCTACAACGTAAAAGCGTACGACGCCAAGAAAAAGGCGAGTAAGAAGGCCGCGAAAGCCGCGCCGAAGCCGGCAGCGAAGGACTCCGCGGCCTCGACCAACGGAGCCGCCGGCGGTACCAAGGCCGAAGCCATCCGCGCAGTAGCCAAGAACTTGCCGAAACCATTCCGGCCACTCGACGTGCGCGCCGAGTTAGCCAAGCAAGGCATCGACGCCACGACCACGTTCATCGGTAAGGTGCTCAGGGCAGCGGGCATGAAGCGGAAGCGTCGCAAGGCAGCTAATGGGAGCGGCATTCCCAGCCCAAGTGACGTCCGCGCGGCAATTCTGGCAAGAAGAAGTGCCCCCGTCACCATCGACGACCTGGTGGCCGCCAAGAAGCTGGTCGGCCAGGTCGGGAGCATCGAGAAGGTGAGGGAG
>Ga0265314_10000076_pt1 | contig 146266 bp, 136 predicted proteins | sample 4126metaG_FD_203106 | JGI IMG/M metagenome (GOLD analysis project Ga0265314, IMG submission 203106) | Rhizosphere microbial communities from Carex aquatilis grown in University of Washington, Seatle, WA, United States - 4-1-26 metaG | ecosystem: Host-associated > Plants > Roots > Rhizosphere... | reverse complement strand
TAGCGATGGAAGAGAAACTGAAATTCGCAATTCGTGAAGGTGGCCGTACGGTCGGTGCCGGTGTCGTCACAAAGATTTTGGAATAAATAAGTAAGTAGCACAGAAATTCAATCTGTGCTACCGTTGTTTTGGTGAACGGTAAAGTTCTCCGGTACGCAAGAAACTAAAGCAAAATTGTGATTCAGATGTGAATCTGAAACTCCTTTAGTAAAGTGGATGGATAAGAAGTCTGTCCCATTGAAAAGAGAAGAAAATGTCGGGTACTTCGATTCGAATAAGACTTAAGGCATACGATCACAACCTGATCGACAAGAGTGCCGAGAAGATAGTGAAGACCGTACGTGCAACCGGTGCCGATATTGCCGGGCCGATACTGTTACCGACTAAGCGTCGGGTAGTAACGGTGAACCGGTCTCCACATTCCGACAAGAAATCACGCGAGCAATTTGAGACGCGTATTCACAAACGGTTGTTAGACATCCGCAATTCGACAAACCGCACGGTAGATGCTTTGATGAAGCTTGAACTGCCAGCCGGTGTCGATATCGAAATCAAGACGTGAGATAGATTGAGCGTCTTGTAGTTCCAATACCTGCGTAAAGAGCGCATGGCATGAACCGGGTAAATAGAGAGAACAATGTCTGGAATAATCGGTAAAAAATTGGGTATGGTCACCATCTTCTCTGAAAAGGGAGATGCAATTGCCGGAACGGTGATTGAAGCGGGACCATGCATCGTGACCGCAGTGCGGACGAAAGAGCACAACGGTTATACGGGGGTACAGCTTGCCTTCGGCGATGTAAAAGAAAAGAATTTGACGAAACCGGAAGCCGGCACTTACAAAAAATTAGGTGTCGACTTAAAACGCGTAGCCCGCGAATTTCGCGGTGCAACCGGCGAACTGAAACAAGGCGATGTACGAACGGTCGAGTTTTTTCAAATCGGCGAACGGGTAAAAGTTGTCGGTACATCGAAGGGTAAAGGTTTCGCGGGAGCGATGAAACGACACAACTTTAGCGGCGCCGATCAAACACACGGCGCCCATGAGTCGTTTCGCGGTACCGGTTCTATCGGTGCACACAGTTATCCGGCACGCGTATTTCCCGGCAAAAAATTTCCGGGTCACATGGGCGATGCGCGGGTAACGGTAAAGAATGTAAAAATTGCCGCAATCGATGCCGAACGCAACTTGATCGTTGTACACGGTGCCGTTCCCGGTGCGAACGGTGGTATTGTGGAATTACGCAAATTAGGGGGTGGCAAGTGAAAGTTCCCGTATTGAATCGTGACGGCGTCGCCACCGGCCGTGAAGTGGATTTACCGGATGAAGTTTTCGGTATCGTTCCCAACGAACACGTTCTTTGGCTCGCGGCAAAAGTGTATCAAAGCAACATGCGACAAGGTACCCACGCCCACAAGAATCGTTCGGAAGTAGCGGGTGGCGGCAGAAAGCCGTTTAAGCAAAAAGGTACTGGCCGTGCGCGACAAGGTACGATTCGTTCACCGATTATGCGTGGCGGTGGTACGGTCTTCGGTCCGGAACCGCACTCGTATCGTCTTGAATTGCCGTTGAAAGTTCGTCGTCTGGCAAAGAAATGCGCGCTCAGCGCGAAAGTGCAAGATTCTGCGGTAGTCATCGTAGAAGATTTTAGTGCGACTTCACCAAAGACGAAAGATTACGCAAAGATTGTCGAGAAGCTTGTTCCTGCGAATCAGGGTAAAGGCAAGCCGATGGCTACCGCGTTACTCTTGACGAAAAGTTACGATCCGAATTTATTAAAGTCGTGCCGCAATATTCACCGGTTGCATGTCGAAGAAGCGATCATTGCCTCGGCGTATGATATCCTTCACAGCAAGTTTATCATTTTACAGGAAGGTGCCGTTGCACCGTTAACGGAGGTGCTGAACCGTGGTTGATTTAAGCGTTCTGCGCCGTCCGCTGATTACTGAGAAGATGAGCGCATTAGCGGGTCTCGAAGAAAACCGTAGTCATCAATATGCGTTCGAAGTTACGCCCCATGCGAACAAAATTCAGATCAGGGCGGCGGTTGAACATAAGTTTGAAGTCAAAGTCATCTCCATTCGTACAGTTGTCATTCGCGGCAAAATGCGCCGCTACGGTCGATTCCTCGGCCAACGCCCCGACTGGAAAAAGGCGATTGTAACATTGGAGAAAGGGCAAACCATTGCCCTATTCGAGCACGCATAATTTCTGCGTCTTAAGTTGGTAGTCGCGTAAGTTATCGCACTGTTCGTCAGCAAGTAATTTGTGCCCGCAAAGCCGCACCACGCGGCAGGTATGGGCGAAAGGAAGTTCCGACAATGCCATTGAAGAAGTATCGTCCCTATACTCCGATTCGTCGGTTCATGCAAACGATGGATTATTCGGACATCACGCGCTCGACACCGGAAAAAAGTTTATTGCTTCCGAAGAAGCGCAGTAGTGGACGCAATAACAACGGTCGCATCACGATGCGTCGTCGCGGCGGCGGTCATAAACAAATGCTCCGCGTCGTCGATTTCAAGCGCGATAAACTTGGCATACCGGCCAAAGTTGCGCACATCGAGTATGATCCCAATCGTTCCGCGCGGCTTGCGTTATTGCATTATGCCGACGGTGAAAAACGCTATAGCATCGCCACAGTAGGCCTTAAGCAGGGTGATGTAATCATGAGTGGGCCGGACTCGGAAATCAAAGCCGGCAACTGCTTACCGATTTCATCGATACCGATTGGAACCGAAATCTGCATGATTGAATTACGACCGGGAGCGGGCGCCCAGATGGCACGTTCAGCTGGTGCGGTAGTTCGATTGATGGCGAAAGAAGGCAAGTATGCTTCGTTGCGGCTTCCTTCCGGTGAAATTCGCAGGGTGAATGTTACGTGCAATGCCGTTATCGGCCAAGTCGGTAATGTCGAACACGAAAACCAGAATTTTGGTAAAGCGGGCAAGAGTCGTTGGCTTGGCAGACGCCCGAAAGTTCGTGGTGTCGTAATGAATCCGGTGGATCACCCGATGGGTGGCGGTGAAGGCCGTTCGTCCGGTGGACGCCATCCTTGTACACCTTGGGGTAAACCGACAAAAGGTTACAAGACTCGTCATAATAAATCGACTGAGAAGTATATCGTTCGTCATCGGCAGGCAAAGAAGTAGAGACTGAGAAGAGAGGTTTCGCGGAATGGCTCGTTCCATTAAAAAAGGTCCTTATATCGATCCACGGATTTCGGATAAGATAGACCAACTCAATAAAGAGCGTAAAAAAGTCGTCGTGAAGACTTGGGCACGCCGCTCGATGATTGATCCGTCATTTGTAGGACACACCATCGCAGTGCATAACGGCAAGAAGTTCCTCCCGGTATTCGTTACCGAAAATATGGTGGGACATAAACTTGGCGAATTCGCACCGACCCGTGTGTTTAAAGGTCATAGCGGTCACCGGAAAACCGAAAAAGCGGCGAAAGCCAAGTAACTGGTAACGGGAAGCAGCAATGGAAGCAAAGTGTGTTAGTCGTTGGATACGTATCAGCCCCCGCAAAATGCGGTTGTTAGCCGATATGGTTCGCGGCAAGACTGTCAGTGAGGCAATCGACCTGCTGAAGTATTCGGCGAAGCCGACTGCAGTGCCGATGGAGAAAGCGCTTCGCAGCGCGTTATCCAATCTGCTGACAAAAGAAGACGCTCGTAAAGTGGATGCGGATATCGTCCGGATTAAAGACATTAATGTGCAGGACGGCCCGACGCTCAAGCGGTGGTTACCGCGCGCAATGGGACGGGCAACACCGTTGTTGAAACGCAGTTGTCACATTTATGTCCGGGTCGAAGAAGATCCCAAGATGCTTGCGAAACGCGAAGCGGAAGAAGCGGCAAAGCGCGCTACCCGTGTTCGCGGTAGCCAATCGGCGAAGCGACCATCGAAAAAAGAAACAGTGGAACCGGCTGCAGCAGCCGAAGCGGTTCAGGAATAAGGGAGGCGGAGTGGGACAAAAAACGAATCCCGTTGGTTTACGGTTGGGCGTGAATCGGACATGGAACTCGAATTGGTTCGATGAACAGGATTTCGCCGGGAAATTAGACGAGGATGGCAAGATTCGCCGTTACCTGAAGAACCGTCTTGCGAGTGCAAGCATTTCACGTATCGATATCGAACGACAAGGCCGCCAATCGGTGAAAGTTATTGTGCATTCCGCTCGACCGGGTGTAGTCATCGGCCGTAAGGGACAGCAAGTCGATCAGATCAAAGAAGAACTTACCAAGCTGACTTCGAAGACGATTGCATTGGATATTATCGAAGTCCGTCGCCCCGAGATTGAAGCGCAATTAGTGGCGGACAGCATCGCCAATCAATTGACCGGTAAAGTGAGTTTCCGCCGGGCAATGAAAAAAGCCATTCAATCCGCCCGCCGACTTGGCGCGGAAGGGATAAAAATAACTTGTTCCGGTCGTCTCGGCGGCGCTGAAATGGCGCGTACCGAATCGTACAAGGAAGGTCGTATTCCACTACATACTTTGCGGGCAATTATCGACTTTGCGCGCAGCACTTCGGTTACCGCTTATGGTACCATCGGAGTCAAAGTGTGGATTTGCAAAGGCGAAGTCCTCGGCAAATGGTCGTCGGTTCAAATGCAGCAATAATCATCATACGCAGGCTGGACAATTTTGTCCGGCCCGATGAGTGAGAAAAAGAAATGTTAGCACCGAAAAGAATAAAATATCGCAAGCAACAGCGTGGCCGGATGAACGGTCTGGCGTACCGTGGCTCGGAAGTTTCCTTCGGCGAATTCGGCTTGAAGGCGATGGAACCGGGATGGATAACGGCACGGCAAATCGAAGCGGCTCGTATTGCGATTTCACGACACGTAAAACGCGGTGGAAAAATCTGGATACGATTGTTTCCCGATAAGCCGGTAACCGCAAAGCCCGCCGAAACCCGCATGGGTAAAGGCAAGGGCGCACCGGAATATTGGGTAGCAGTGGTGAAACCGGGTCGCGTGATGTTTGAAATCGAAGGTATCGAACCGGAGTTGGCGAGAGCGGCACTGAAACTTGCCGCGGCAAAGCTTCCGATCAATTGCAAAGTTGTGGGTCGGGAGGAGTTGGTATGAAATTGCATGAATTGGCGGAAATGCCGGCGGATCAGCTCGCGATTAAGCTTACGGAAATGCGTCATGACTTGGCGGAACTCAAGTTTGGCCGGGCGGCGCAACCGTTGGACAATCCATTACGGCTCCGAATTCTGCGGCGTGATATCGCAAAAGCGGAAACCCTTTTAAAAGAATACAAATCCGGCACTCGAACGCCGAAGATTCCGCATTAACGGAGAGGGCAGCGGACAAGAATATGGAAGAAACGCGTGGACATCGTAAAATAAGAGTCGGTCGTGTCGTCTCCGGTAAGATGGATAAAACCATCACAGTGGCAGTCGAACGGCGGATAGCGCATCCTTTGTACGGCAAGTTCGTACGCAGGACATCGAAATTGTATGCGCACGACGAGCAGAATCAAGCAGGCGTCGGTGATGTGGTGAAAGTCATGGAGACTCGGCCATTATCCAAAATGAAACGCTGGCGTCTGGTAGAGATCGTCGAAAAGGCGAAATAACCCGATAGGTAAACGATCATGATTCGCGAACAGACGGAACTAACAGTGGCGGACAATACCGGAGCAAAAATCGTAGAATGCTTCCGCATTTACGGCGGCTCTTGGCGTCGTTCCGCTCACATCGGGGACATCATCATGGTGAGCGTTAAGAGCGCTATCCCCGGCGGACAAGTCAAAAAAGGTCAAAAGACCAAGGCGGTAATCGTCCGCACCGCAAAAGAACTACGTCGCAAGGATGGCAGTTACATCCGTTTTGACGACAATGCGTGCGTATTGCTGGACGATAAACTCGAACCCCGCGGCACCCGTATCTTCGGACCGGTAGCCCGCGAGTTGCGGGACCGCCAGCAAATGAAAATTATTTCGCTCGCTCCGGAAGTACTGTAGAGACGCGGCAAGGAGTAGTAAAAATGCATGTAAGAAAAAACGATACGGTACTAATTCTGAGCGGCAACGACGCCGGCAAACGCGGTCGCGTATTAAAAGTATATCCGAAACGGAATCAAGTAGTGGTCGAAGGCGTGCGGTTCATCAAGCGCCACACCAAGCCGACGCAGTCACTTCCGAACGGCGGTATCATTGAACGCGAAGCCGCAATCGACGCAAGCAACGTGATGGTAATCGATCCGCAAAACAACAAACCGACACGGGTTGGCCACAAAAGAATCGAAGAAGGCGGTAAGAAGCGTTCGGTTCGTATTGGCAAGAAAAGCGGAAGCTCGTTTTAATTTGGTAAGACGGATTTCGGACAATTGGGTCCGGTTTCCGCAATAAGAATCGCGCTGTCATTCTGGTAACAGACACTATGGGACAGCGGAGGAGAAATAGCAGTGGCGAAGGACGAAAAGGGTAAGGCGAAGGGCGGCACGAAGCAACCCGGTGGAAAAGGCGGAGCGGGCAAACCCTCCAGCAAACCACCGGCTAAACCGCAACAGCAACAGGCATCCGCAAAGAAGAGCGGCGGTGGCAAGGGAACAGCGGCGGCGACCGCTCCGGCTACCGGTGGACACAAGGAAATAGCGAAAGACTATGTTCCTCGCATGCAAACGTTGTACTTCGAAAAAGTAGTTCCGGCTTTGATGGAAAAATTGCACCTGAAAAACCCGATGCAAGTACCGAAGCTGAATAAAATTGTAATAAACGTTGGTGTCGGTAAAGGACATGAAGAACCGAAACTGATGGAAAGTGTAATTGGCGAAGTTTCTTCCATCACCGGTATGAAGCCGTTGATAACCAAAGCGAAAACATCGATTTCGAATTTTAAATTGCGCGAAGGTTCACCGATTGGCGTCAAAGTAACGTTACGCCGCAAGGTGATGTGGGAATTTCTCGACCGTCTTTATAATCTGGCGATTCCCCGCATCCGCGATTTTCGCGGTGTGAGCGATAAATCGTTCGATGGCCGCGGGAACTATACACTGGGAATCAAAGAACAAATAATTTTCCCGGAAATTAATTACGATTCAGTTGAAAAATTGCACGGTATGGATATTACGTTTGTCACTACCGCACGTAACGACGAACAAGCGCGGGAATTTTTACGTGAGTTAGGAATGCCATTCCGTAAGAAAGATGCACCCGCACAGCGGTAACGTTGGCTGAATAACGAAGTTTGATAAACGATTTTCGAAGTTGGAAATTATCCGGCTTCCGTAAGTAAGAAACGAAAGGACTTGTCTGCATGGCACGCTTGGCGATGAAAGTAAAACAAGCGCGTATTGCCGCGAAAATTACCGAGGCACACGCGAAAGCCAAGGACCGGAAAGAGTTCGCTGAGTTAATCGCGAAACTCCCGGTGGCGTTTCATCCTGTAAAGAGTCATAACCGCTGTCGCCGGTGTGGGCGTTCACGCGCTTATATTCGTCACTTCGGCGTATGTCGTCTCTGTTTTCGCGATATGGCGCTGATGGGCGATATTCCCGGCATTGTCAAGGCAAGTTGGTAAAGGAGCAACAGTGGTAACCGATCCAATTGCGGACTTATTAACGTCGATTCGAAACGGCCTTCACGCCCACCACAAATCAGTGGACGTACCGGCGTCGAAAATCAAAGAAGCGATTTGCCAAATTCTGGTCGATCAAAATTTTGTCCGAAGTTTCAAGAAGTACGAAGACGGCAGACAAGGAATTATTCGCATCCATCTTCGTTACGACGAAGAAGGAGTACCTGCGATAACCGGTATTAAACGTGCTTCGACCCCGGGCCGGCGCCGTTATGTGAGCAAAACGAAAATTCCCCGCGTCATGAATCAATTGGGAATTTCGATAATGACCACACCGAAAGGTGTCGTAACGGGTGGCCGTGCACGTCAAATCGGCGTCGGCGGTGAAGTACTTTGCTACGTTTGGTAGCAGCGCACGCGGCAATCCTGCCGTACGATAAATGCATATAGCATTGTAAAAGGTTGTATCATGTCACGAATTGGAAAAAAACCGATCCCACTTCCCAAGGGTGTTACCGTCAAGGTCACCGATCGGACGGTTGCGGTTAAAGGGCCACTCGGTCAATTAAATCGTTCGTTGCCAAACCACGTTGAAGTTTCGGTAACCGGGTCGGAAGTGAACATCACCCGTGACGGGGAAGACAAGACCGCACGCTCGATGCACGGTTTGACCCGCACTTTGATTGCGAACATGGTTATCGGCGTGTCCACCGGATTTTTGAAAACGCTTGATATCGTCGGTGTCGGTTACAAGGCAGAGAAAAAAGGGACCGACCTTGTTTTGAGTTTGGGTTATTCACATCCAATTGAATTTTCTCCACCGGAGGGAATTTCACTCGAAACACCAAAGCCGACTCAAATCGTTATCAAAGGGTATGACAAGGAAATGTTGGGTGTGGTTGCCGCCACCATCCGCGGTTTCCGTAAACCGGAACCTTACAAAGGCAAAGGCATTAAGTACGATAACGAAATTATACTTCGTAAAGCCGGTAAGACCGGTAAGGGTAAATAAACGATTGAATTCGTCTCGTGGTATGGCAGTCCGTAAAGAGATGGAATCATACCACACAAGGAGCGAGCAGGAATGATTGAAGCATATCGCGAACAAAGAAAAGCTGCCCGGGCGCGCCGTAAACGGCACATTCGCGCGAAAGTGAACGGAACCGCGGAATGTCCGCGGCTGGTGGTGTTTCGCAGTTTGAAGTCGATGTATTGCCAGTTGATTGACGATTTGGCAAGAAAGACGCTAACCGGAGTTTCGACTTCGAATCAAGTGGTTGCCGAAAAGGGAAAATTAACCAAGACTGCACAGAGCAAGGAATTGGGAATGTTGATTGCGGCAAAGGCGAAAGAGTTGGGCATTACCCGGGTCGTGTTTGACCGTAACGGTTATCCCTATCATGGCCGCGTCGCGGCTGTCGCGCAAGGCGCGCGGGAAGGAGGGTTAATCCTGTGAGCGAATTTACCGGTCAAGAGATGGAAAGCACAGAAACTCCAGTTCACGCAACAGAAGAAATTCCGGCGGAACCGCGCGAGAGTCGTCGCGAACGTGGAGATCGCGGTGAGCGAGGGGAACGCGGTGGACGTCGTGAAGGTCGCGGTCGCGGTGGTGATGATCATGATCCGTCGTTAATCGAAAAAGTCGTCCATGTAAATCGTGTAGCAAAAGTAGTAAAAGGCGGACGTAATTTTTCTTTCAACGCATTAGTGGTTGTCGGTGATGGTAAAGGTCGTGTCGGTTTTGGTCTCGGTAAAGCGAATGAAGTAGCCGACGCAATTTCCAAAGGTACCGAACTTGCCAAGCGGGCGATGAAGCGCTATCCATTGGTTGGAACGACTTTACCGCATGAGATTATGGGCCGTTACGGCGCAGGTAAAGTAAAATTGAAACCGGCTTCGGCTGGTACCGGCGTTATTGCTGGTGGTGCGGTACGCGCGATTATGGAAGCGCTTGGTGTAAAAGACGTGTTGACAAAAGTATTGGGTTCCACCAATCCGCATAATGTCGTAAAAGCAGTATTTGCAGGTCTCGAAAGTGCACTTGATATCACGACACTGGTTCGTAAACGCAGCATCACAGTGCGGCAAATTTTCGCTTCCGGTGCGTTACGCGAGGAGACGAAATAATCATGGCGCGGTTAAAAATTACATATATCAAGAGCACCATTGATTGTACGGTTCGCATGAAACAAACGGTACAAGCGCTCGGTTTAAAAAAGTTGAACTCATCTGCGATTCATCAGGATAATCCTGCGATTCGCGGTATGATCGCGAAAATCCCCCATCTGCTAAAGGTGGAAGAAGTCCCGGACGAAGTTAAGTAAAGGGCGGTGAGACAGTGGGAACGACGTTAGGAAATTTGAGACCGGCGCCCGGCGCCGTAAAAAAGACGAAGCGGATCGCACGTGGTTACGGAAGTGGCCATGGTCGCACGGCAACCCGCGGCGGTAAAGGTTACACCGCACGTAGTGGTTCCAGTGTACCGGCACGGTTCGAAGGTGGTCAGATGCCGATGCATCGCCGTCTTCCCAAACACGGTTTTAAAAATCTGTTCCGGGTCGTTTTTCAAGTGGTGAATATTGACAAACTCGAACGCTTCGATGGGGAAGTCACCCGTGAAGCGCTTGATAATGCCGGACTCATTACCGGGTCAAAAGGACCGGTGAAGATTTTAGGCAAGGGCGAGTTGACCAAGGCACTGAAGGTGCATGCCGATTCCGCATCCGCTTCTGCAATCGAAAAGGTTAAGGCAGCAGGTGGGGAAATCGTGTTGACCAAGCCAATCAGCGAGTGATTGCATGTTACAAACTCTTCGGAACATATTCAATATCCCAGAACTGAAGCGACGTATTCTGTTCACGCTTGGGTGTTTCTTCATTTATCGGCTCGGTGCCCACGTACCGGTACCGATGATCGATCGAGACGCATTAGCGGCGGCATTCGAGCTTCAAAAGGGCACCCTATTCGGGTTGTACGACATGTTTGCCGGAGGAAACTTCGGTAAAGCAACCGTCTTTGCATTAGGAATCATGCCGTACATTTCGGCGTCGATTATTTTGCAATTACTCGGTACAGTCATCCCAACCCTGCAAAAATTACAGCAGGAAGGGGAAGAGGGTCGCAAGAAAATTACGCAGTGGACGCGTTACCTCACAGTAGGTATTGCCGCGCTGCAATCGCTTGGTGTCGCCGCTTTTTTGGCGTCGCTGGAAGCGGGCGGACGTTCGGTTGTACCGGGTGGAGCTACTGTCGGTTTTTATATGTTGTGTATGATCACAATGACAACCGGTACGGTTTTCATCATGTGGTTAGGTGAGAAGATAACCGAACGGGGTATTGGAAACGGAATTTCGCTCTTAATCTTTATCGGTATTGTCGACCGTATTCCCTGGGCGTTCCTTGATGAATACCAGTTACTCAATAAAGGGATTCACGGCCCGATACGGGTTGCAGTGCTGCTTGTTATGATGTTCTTTTCCATCGTCGCTGTTGTGTATCTGACGCAAGGTGTGAGAAAAATACCGGTGCAGTATGCGAAGCGAATGGTTGGCCGCAAAATGATGGGCGGGCAGTCGACTCATATTCCATTGCGGGTAAATACCGCCGGGGTAATGCCGATTATTTTCGCACAAACGATTATGTTCGTTCCGTCGACATTGGCAACGTTCCTTCCTGAAGACATGGAAATCAGGAATTGGCTGCATACGGCGTTTACCTACGACAACTTTATTTACATGGGTATATACGCTATCCTGATTGTGTTCTTTACTTACTTCTATACAGCGGTAGCATTTAATCCGGTGGACGTAGCAAATAATTTGAAGAAGTACGGCGGTTTGATTCCCGCGGTAAAACCGGGTAAGAAAACATCGGATTATCTTGATAACATTTTATCGCGGATAACGTTGCCGGGTGCTATAGCATTGGCATTGGTCGCAATTATTCCGACGATTATTTCGAAGTACATGCAAGTCAGTTATAACTTTGCGGCATTTTACGGCGGTACCGGATTGTTGATTTTGGTCGGTGTCGCTTTGGATACCTTACAACAAATCGAATCGCATCTTCTGATGCGCCATTATGACGGCTTAATGAAGTCGGGTAAAATTCGGGGAAGAACTAACGCACGACGGATGTGAAAAATGAACACTATCCTTCTTGGTGCGCCGGGTGTAGGAAAAGGAACACAGGCGCAATTGCTTTCCGAGCGCGACGGTTTCGTGCAGCTAAGTACCGGTGATGTTTTAAGAACTGAGATAGCGAACGGAAGCGAATTAGGTAAGACCGCCAAGGGGTATATGGATCGCGGGGAGTTGGTTCCCGATACGCTCATTCTCAATCTGGTAGCATTACGGTTAGACCGAAGCAAATCGTATTTGTTGGACGGTTTTCCGCGAACAGTGGCACAAGCTGATGGTTTAACGAAACTTCTCAGCGACCGGGATATGAAAGTCGATGTAGTGTTGTCACTTGAATTACCGGTTGAGGAAATTGTTAAACGACTATCGGCAAGACGGGTAGCGATAAAGTCGGGAAGAGTGTACAACCTGATTTTCAATCCGCCGAAAAAAGACAATATTTGCGACGTAAGCGGAGAACCACTAATACAACGTTCAGACGATCAACCCGAAGCGATACGGGTACGTTTAAAAGAGTATGAAAATAAAACCGAACCGTTGAAAAATTATTACGATCAACGAATCGGTATACAGATAATCGACGCAGACGGTGATATGGAAACCGTTTATCGCAGGGTGAAAGCCGCTTTGGCATGATAAAACTGAAATCGCCGAAAGAAATCGAAAAGATAAAACGAGCAAGCTTAATTGTAGCGCAAGCACTCGATTTAGCGGCGACCATGATGGAACCGGGAATTCCCACTTCGGAAGTGGATCATGCAGTCGATGCGTTTATTCGCTCGCGTGGTGGACGTCCGGCATTCAAAGGGTATGGCGACCCTCGGAAACCGTTTCCCACCGCCACTTGTATCTCAATCGACGAAGAAGTTGTACATGGGATACCGGGTTCGCGGAAACTTGAGACGGGAATGATAGTCGGGGTCGATGTTGGTGTTGAAATCGACGGATATTTTGGCGATAGCGCGCGGACTTATCCCATCGGTGAGGTTTCGGAAGAGAAAAAGCGGTTGATGGCTGCGACCCGCGATGCGTTGGATTTGGCAATCAAAACTATCGTACCGAACGTGACCCATTTATCCGATATCGGACACGCGGTTCAATCACGGGTCGAGCGGGAAGGTTTCAGCGTAGTACGCGATTTGGTAGGACATGGTATCGGCCAACATTTGCATGAAGAGCCGCAAATCCCGAATTACGGTTCACCGGGCCGGGGAGTAGTCCTGAAACCGGGAATGGTACTGGCAATCGAACCAATGATCAATGCCGGAACCTATGCAGTAAAAGTGCTGCGAGACGGGTGGACGGTAGTGACCGTAGATGGTAAACCGTCAGCCCATTACGAACATACGGTGGCGATTTTAGAAACCGGAGTAGAACGGTTGACAATTGCCAACGCTAATTAGAGAGCGCGGAATATGAGTAGTGACGCTTCGATCAAGATGGATGGTGTCATCGTTGAGTCGTTGCCGAACGCGACGTTCCGGGTCGAACTCGAAAAAGGGCATATCGTTCTTGCTCACATTTCGGGTAAAATGCGGATGAATTTCATCAAGATTTTACCCGGTGATAAAGTGACGGTAGAGTTAAGCCCTTACGATCTGAAACGCGGTAGAATAGTTTACCGGTATAAATAACGGTAGCGCAGGCAATTTGTCTGCACCAGCAAAGAAGTGAGAGGATTGGTCATGAAAGTGCGACCCTCGGTAAAGAAAATTTGCGACGCTTGCAAAATAGTCAAGCGGAATGGCGTCGTGCGGGTTATCTGCTCGAAGAAGCCGAAACATAAACAACGTCAAGGTTGAGACTAAGCAGATAGAGAGGAGCAGTCGTGGCACGTATCGCAGGCGTAGACCTTCCCCGCAACAAACGCATTGAGATTGCGTTGCGTTACATATACGGCATCGGGCCGTCGGTGGCGCGTAAGATTATTGCGGATACCGGAGTCAATCCCGGCAAGAAGGCAGGCGATCTTAACGACGAGGAATTGAATAAAATCCGTAACGCTATCACCGCCGAATATAAAGTGGAAGGCGCATTGCGTTCGGAAGTCCAGATGAACATCAAACGATTGATGGACATCGCGTGTTACCGTGGCCTGCGTCATCGTAAAGGATTACCGGTGCGCGGCCAAAACACGAAAAATAATTCCCGTACCCGTAAGGGTCGGCGCAAGACCATCGCTGGCAAGGTAATGGCCCCGCGCAAGTAGAAATTGGAATGTTGGTGCGGTTATTGCCGTGCCATTAGAGAGGGAGGTCGGACAATAACGTCCGGCATCTAACCGAGAGAAGGCAAGGAGCGAGTTAGTGGCGACGACTCCCAAAAAGAAAAAAACGAAGAAACGCGAGAAAGTGGAAGCGGCGGGAGCGGCTTTCATTCAAGCGTCGTTTAATAACACCATCATTACGCTGACCGATGCTTACGGCAATACGATTTCATGGTCGTCTTCGGGCAAGATGGGTTTTAAAGGCAGCCGGAAAAATACCCCGTTCGCGGCGCAGCAAGCGGCTACTCAAGCGGCGAAAACTGCAATCGACCTTGGTTTGCGTAAGGTATCGATTCAGGTCAAGGGTCCCGGCGGCGGTCGCGAATCTGCAGTGCGCGCATTAGCGGCGGCGGGTTTGGCAGTGCTGTCGATCAAGGACACCACACCGTTACCGCATAACGGATGCCGTCCCAAGAAACGACGTCGTGTATAACATGTTCAAAAATTTCGAATTTGGTTTATCCAGGAGAGTAACGAATGGCAAGATATAGTGGTCCGGTATGCCGGATTTGCCGCCGTGAGGGAGAGAAACTATATCTGAAAGGCGAGCGATGTCTGACGCCGAAATGCGCGTTCGAGCGGAAGGGATTTATTCCCGGTATGCACGGACGTACGCGGCGCGGCAAGCTTTCCGAGTATGGAATTCAGCTTCGCGAAAAACAAAAGATACGCAGAATGTACGGGTTACTTGAAGCACAGTTCCATGCGTTTTACGAGAAGGCATTGGCAATGCCCGGTATTACCGCCTCGAATCTGATGGTATTGCTCGAATCGCGGCTTGACAATGTGATTTACCGGATGGGTTTCGCATCGTCGCGGGCATCGGCACGTCAGATGGTACGGCATGGTCATTTCACAGTGAATGGCAAGCGGGTCGATATTCCCTCTTACCGCCTTGCCACCGGCGATATCGTTCGGGTTTCTGAACACGAAAGGTCGCGCAAGTTGGCGGCAATTCATGAAGCGATGAAGCGGGTCAATATTTCACGGTTACCGGCGTATGTCTCGCTTGATAAAGCCAAGATGGAAGGTACATTCAGCAAACCGGAGCGCACTGATATTCCGGAAACGATGAAGTTGCGCGAACAGATGGTTGTGGAATTGTACTCTAAATAAATTTTTTTCGTAGGTAGCGTAAGCATTGCTTACTTACCAATAATCGTAAATCCATATACGAGGAACGAATGAACGGACCGGGTTTGGTAATGCCGGAGCAGGTCGAACTGGACGAAACAACATATTCGTCGACTTTCGGACGCTTCATCATACAACCCTTGGAACGCGGATACGGTGTCACTCTCGGCAATTCACTTCGCCGGATGTTACTGTCCTCGATTCCAGGTGCGGCAATCACTGCGATCCGAATCGACGGCGTACTGCATGAGTTTTCCACAATCGCAGGCGTAGCGGAAGATGTTGCGGAAATCGTGCTCAATCTCAAGCAAGTACGTTTTAAATTACTTAACAAGAAACCGGATAAAATCGAATTGCAGTTGCGCGGCCCCGGCATATTTTCCGCCGGAGACTTGCAACAAGGGACGACCGATTTCGAAGTGTTAAATCCCGAACTGCACATCGCGACATTGAACGACAAGGCGAAATTTGGCCTTGAAGTCACCATTCGTCGCGGGCGGGGTTACATCGCAGCCGAAGATAACCGGATGCCCGACACCCCCATCGGTATGATTCCGATTGATTCAGTTTTCACTCCGATTCGCAATGTCGTTTACAAAGTCGAGCAGACCCGTGTCGGACAACGTACCGACTACGATAAACTCATCCTTGAAGTAACGACCGACGGTTCCATCACACCGGACGACGCGGTATCTTACGCGGCTCAGTCGATGATGGATCACCTTCGTTTGTTCATCGCATTCGATGTATCGAATAAACCCGACGACAGCGATTTCGACGATGAAACATTGCGTATCCGCAAGATATTAAAGAAACCGATCGAAGTACTTGAAATGCCGATTCGCGCTGCAAACTGCTTGCGCGAAATGCGAATCCGCACCATCGCCGACTTGGTTCGACGCGACGAGGACGACTTAATGCGTGCCCGTAACTTCGGCCGGAAGACGTTGGAAGAATTGCGTCAGATTCTTTCGAAAGATGGACTCGATTTCGGGATGGACGTCGAGAAATATTTACCGGAGTATCGTCTCCGTTAATCAATGGTGCGGAATTAATGCCGTGCTACCATTAGGATTTTTACCATGCGACACTTGAATAGTAAAGCATATCTGAACCGGTCGAAATCGCATCGCAGTGCGTTGATGATGAATCTCGCATTCGCGTTGTTCGAACGGAAACGGATTGTAACCACATTGGCGAAGGCGCGTGCTGCGCGTAGTTATGCCGAAAAGCTGATTACCCGCGCCCGCATCGGCGATCTTGCTTCGCGCCGGTTATTGCTTGCGGAGATTCCCAATAAGGAATTGATTAAGCATTTAATCGAAGAGATAGCACCCCGTTATAAAGACCGTCCCGGTGGTTATACCCGAATCGTGAAACTCGAAACCCGTCCGGGCGATGCCGCACCAATGGCATTTCTCGAATTGGTTGGTTACGAGGAAGAAATCATGAAAGCGGTTCAGGACCGGCTTGATGCGAAAGAAAAAATCAAGCAGGAAGAGAAGAAGCCGTCGATTGCTCGAGGTAAAGTCGATAAGAGCGCCGTCTCTACAACTTCCGAAGTTGAAAAAGCGGCGAAGAAGCGATTCCCGCGCGGTAAATGGCATCCCGGTGCCAAGAAGGGTAGCAGCAAGAAAGCGGCTTCCGGTGGTGAGACCAAAGCGTAATTTCTCGATACATGTATGTTCTGAAACAGCCCCGCTTGGGGCTGTTTCTTTTGCAGCACTTACTGATTTGAATGCTTCCAAATTCTCGCAATCATTCGTAACTTACAGACTAAGTTAAATCTCACCTTAAACGGAGTTTTTCGTGAATCTCCCACTCACTTTTCCTCTGAGAGCCCCGCGCGGTTCCCAACTTAATGCCAAAGGGTGGCTACAGGAAGCCGCTCTGCGCATGTTACTGAATAATCTCGACCCGGAAGTCGCCGAACGTCCCGAAGATTTGATTGTATACGGTGGTCGCGGTAAAGCCGCCCGTTCGATTCCCGCACTCAATGCTATCGTTCGTGAACTGCTTGATTTGGAAGCAGATCAAACTTTGCTGGTGCAATCGGGAAAGCCAATCGGCATCGTGAAAACGACACCCGACGCACCTCGCGTGCTTATCGCGAATTCGAATCTTGTTCCGAATTGGGCGACGTGGGAGCACTTCGACGAGCTTGACCGCAAAGGGCTTATGATGTATGGCCAGATGACGGCGGGTTCGTGGATTTATATCGGTACACAGGGTATTCTGCAAGGGACTTACGAAACATTTGCATCTCAGGCGCGGAAGCATTTTGGCGGCACATTAAAAGGTCGGTGGGTGCTAACGGCGGGTCTCGGCGGAATGGGTGGCGCACAACCGCTTGCCGTGACGATGAATGGCGGCGTTGCACTGTGTATCGAAGTCGATCCAACGCGAATCGAACGACGCCTGCAAACCCGATATCTCGACGAATCTACTGATAGTTTAGATACTGCCATTACACGCGTTAAAGAAGCGGTAAAGAAAGGCGAGGCGGCTTCTATTGGGTTGTTGGGTAATGCCGCCGATGTTGTGCCAGAGCTCGCAAAACGCGGATTTATTCCTGACAGCGTGACTGACCAAACCAGCGCACATGATGAACTGAATGGATATATCCCGAATCATTTTACGATGAAAGAGGCAGCAGAGCTTCGCAAGCAAAATCCACAAGCATATTTGAAAGAATCATTTCGTGCGATGGCAGAGCATTGTAACGGTATTATTGCTTTGATGGACAAAGGGGCGATAGCATTCGACTACGGCAACAATCTTCGGGCAAAAGCAAAGCAGGGAGGATGCACACGTGCATTCGATTATCCCGGTTTTGTGCCAGCTTATATCCGACCGTTGTTTTGCGAAGGGAAAGGCCCATTCCGATGGGCGGCGTTGTCCGGTGAACCAAACGATATTTACGAAACCGATAAAGCGATTTGTGAGCTTTTCCCAGACAATGAACCGTTGTTGAGGTGGATAAAACTTGCTCAGGAACGGGTGGCATGGCAAGGATTACCGGCGCGAATTTGCTGGCTCGGTTATGGCGAGCGAAACCTTGCAGGATTGAAGTTCAACGAGCTCGTCGCGACAGGAAAAGTGAAGGCACCGATTGTCATTGGACGCGACCATCTTGATTGTGGAAGCGTCGCTTCTCCATTCCGCGAAACGGAAGCCATGAAAGACGGTAGTGATGCAGTTTCGGACTGGGCTCTGTTGAATGCGATGGTGAATACGGCATCGGGTGCAACGTGGGTAAGTTTCCATCACGGTGGTGGTGTCGGGATGGGTTATAGCCAACATGCGGGTCAGGTGATTGTAGCCGATGGTACGCCGGAAGCGGCAAGGCGATTGGAACGGGTACTGACTAACGATCCACTGATGGGGGTATTCCGCCACGTCGATGCAGGTTACGATGAAGCCATTACTTGTGCGAATAAATTCAACATCCATATTCCGATGAAGCGTTAAACTAAAATTAGCAAAAGTAGTGGTCGAATTTGTTTAAGAAAATCCTGATAGCGAACAGAGGAGAGATTGCCATCCGCATTATGCGGGCGTGCAACGAACTTGGCATTCGTACTGTCGGGGTTTACAGCGATGCCGACCGTACTGCACCTCATACCCAATACGCAGATGAAGTGGTTCATATCGGCCCTTCACCCGCGCGTGACTCTTATCTTCGCGCTGATAAAATCATCGTCGCTGCTAAATCTACCGGTGCGGAAGCAATTCATCCGGGATACGGATTTCTTTCCGAACGAGCGGAATTCGCACAACAAGTAAATGAAGCGGGTCTAATTTTTATTGGACCACCTGCCAGCGCGATTGCGGCAATGGGTTCCAAAACAGCGGCACGGTTGCGAATGAAGGCAAGTGGTGTGCCGGTGGTTCCCGGTAATGAAGACCCCGTGAGCGATCCTCATATTGCGCTCACACTTGCAGAGGAAATTGGCTATCCGATTCTCATCAAAGCGGCACATGGCGGAGGTGGTAAGGGGATGCGCAAAGTTAGCACCCGTGAAGAAATGCCGTTGGCGTTAGAAGCGGCTATGCGTGAATCGCAAGCCGCATTTAATTCCTCCGAAGTTTACCTCGAACGCTGTATCGAAAATCCTCATCATATCGAAATTCAAATCCTCGCCGACAAATTCGGGAACGTCATTCATCTCGGCGAACGGGAATGTTCCATCCAACGCCGCCACCAAAAACTATTGGAAGAATCACCATCACCGTTCATCACACCGGAATTGCGTAAGAAAATGGGAACGGCGGCAGTTCAAGCAGCAAAGGCCGTTCGATATGAAAATGCAGGCACTATTGAGTTTCTGGTAGACGCCGAACGAAATTTCTATTTCCTCGAGATGAATACGCGATTGCAAGTCGAACACCCTATAACCGAGCTGGTAACGGGAATCGATTTGGTAAAAGCACAATTGCAGATCGCAAGTGGTGAAAAGATTCTGTGGAAACAATCGGATATCGTTCAAACAGGGTGGGCGATTGAGTGCCGTATTTGTGCCGAAGATCCTTTGTCGAATTTTTTGCCTTCCACCGGACATATCTCTCATCTCCGCACTCCTTCCGGACCGGGCGTTCGCGACGACCGCGGGGTTACTGAGGGGAGTGATGTAACACTTTATTATGATTCGTTGCTGGCGAAATTGATCACTTACGGTACAGACAGATGTGAGGCAATAGCGCGGACGAAACGTGCGTTGGAAGAGTATCATATCGTAGGCGTGACGACTACAATTCCGTTTTTAGAATGCCTCATGAGCCATCCGGTTTTTCTCGCGGGAGATTATAACACCGGTTTTATCGAATACGAATTATCTGAGCGCCATTTATCGGATAATCGGAATGAAGTTAAGAGATTAGTCGCGATTGCTGCTGCATTGTATGCTAAAGCGAACCATTCAACCGGTCACAATTCTGAAATGAAACAAGTCCCGAATAAATCGACACCCGGTAAAAGCGAATGGAAATTTGCCGGCAGGGCAAATCAACTGCGGTGAGGAAGTTCGTACTAATGGAAACGGTACACTGGGAAAAAATGTATGTCACGATTGACGAGGAGACCTTCGAAGTCGAAGTCCCATTCGAATTGAATTATCCTACCAGCGTTCGCCTGAATGGTAATGAAATACCCGTCGTTTTTTCTCCGCTTGAGGGTACGTTGCTTTGGATGCTTCGTAGTGCCGGTGAAAAATTATCAGTAACAATTCAGAGTAATGATATGGGATTATCCGTTAATGCTAACGGGTGGAACTATGGCGTGAAGGTGGAAGATGAGCGTACGCGTCGACTGCGGTCCGTGTTACATACCGGACAACAAGCTGTCGGCTCGATACTGGTTCATGCCCCGATGCCAGGATTGGTAATCAGGATATTAAAAAGCACCGGCGACCTGATAAGAAAAGGTGAAGCATACGCAATACTCGAAGCAATGAAAATGGAAAATGAGTTGCGGAGTTCGTTCGATGGAACGGTAACTACAATTCATGTCATACCCGGGCAAACTGTGGAAAAAGGAGCTTTGCTCATTACAATCGAAGTGGAGGCCGTGTGACAATTGCACGTGAAAATTGGAAAAAGAAAGTTAATAAAGAGATAGCTCACAAACCGGAGCGGAAAGAAAAATTCCAACTCGATTCCGGGATAGAAATACAACGTCTTTATTCTCCCGTGGACGAAGACAAACAATATGAAGACAAAATTGGGTACCCGGGTGAATATCCGTTCACACGTGGGGTGTATCCAACGATGTACCGGAGCCGGTTCTGGACGATGCGGCAATATGCCGGGTTCGCCACTTCGGAAGAATCGAATAAGCGTTACCGAATGTTGTTGGAAAAAGGGACGACCGGTTTATCGGTTGCATTCGATTTACCTACCCAAATGGGATACGACAGTGACCACCTGATGGCACGTGGTGAAGTCGGCAAGGTGGGCGTTGCGATTGATACACTTGCCGATATGGAGACGTTGTTCGATAAAATTCCGTTGGAAAAAGTATCGACGTCGATGACGATTAACGCCACCGCTGCAATTCTTTTAGCGATGTATTGCACAGTTGCAAAAAAACAAGGAGCGGACTGGAAAAAATTATCGGGAACGATTCAAAACGATTTATTGAAAGAGTATATCGCACGCGGAACGTATATCTACCCGCCATCCGCTTCGATGAAAATCATTACCGATATTTTTGAATGGTGTGCTCGCGAAATTCCAAGTTGGAACACGATTTCAATATCGGGGTATCATATCCGCGAAGCCGGTTCAACGGCGGTGCAGGAAGTCGCATTCACGCTTGCAAATGGTATCGCTTATGTGGAAGCCGCCATCGCCGCGGGATTGGATATCGATGAGTTCGCACCACGTCTTGCTTTCTTCTTCAATGCTCATAATAACTTATTCGAAGAAGTAGCAAAGTTCCGTGCCGCGCGCCGATTGTATGCGAAAATTATGCGCGAGCGCTTTGGTGCGAAATCGGACAAATCGTGGATGTTGCGATTCCATACACAGACAGCAGGTTCTTCGTTGCAAGCACAACAACCGTACGTCAACTTGATTCGTACTACTGTGCAAGCAATGTCGGCGGTGTTAGGCGGAACACAATCGCTTCATACTAATAGTTTCGATGAAGCACTCGCTCTTCCAACCGATGAAAGTGTAACACTTGCATTACGAACCCAACAAGTATTGGCCAATGAATCGGGATTGACGGAAACAATTGATCCACTTGCAGGGAGTTTTTATGTCGAGGCACTTACGGATGAGATAGAGAAAGGCGCTGAAGAGTACATCCGAAAGATAGATGAAATGGGCGGTTCGGTTAAAGCGATAGAAAAAGGATTCTTTCAAGATGAAATTGCAAAAGCCGCATACAACTATCAACAAGCGATAGATACTGGTGAGAAGCAGATAATCGGAGTTAATGTTTACCGTGAACAGGAACGAAGCACACCTCCGATGTTGAAAGTGACGGCTGAACAAGAACAACATCAAATTGACCGGTGCACAATGGTTAAAGCTCAACGAGATAGTGTGGTGGTGCGCACAACTTTGGAGGCCGTGATTACCGCGGCTCGTGGTGGAGCGAATTTGATGCCGTATATTTTGTCGGCAGTTGAAGCGTATGCATCGGTGGGGGAAATTTCCGATGCTCTTAGAACTGTTTACGGCGAATATTGAACGAAAGGAATACCGTGCGCACGGTATCAACACCCAGTCATCGGGAAACGCTTTTAGAAGCACATGACAACCAGTGGATTGGTTCAATCCATGAAGAATATGACGCAATCGATTCTACTCAAAAACGGGCAATCGAACTTTTACGAAATGGTCATTACGGTGCGGTTGTAACAGCACTCCATCAGTCAGCTGGCGTTGGCAGGATGGGTAAAACATTCTGGTCGCCCGATTCGACTGGGTTATATGTTTCCCTTACGTTACCGTTACCAAATCCTATCGAACGGTTTCCACTACTTTCGCTCTGGGCGGGAGTGACAGTGGTAAGAGCTATCCGCGAAGCGGGAGTAATATTGAGCCCGGTACCCATTAATTTAACGCGACGGCTTTCCCTTAAATGGCCTAACGATGTACTATTGGATGGGAAAAAATTAGCGGGTATTCTCGTCAACAGTGTTGTAATCGGAGCAAAACCGCTTGGCGCGGTACTGGGCATCGGCGTAAATTTGAATATGGAGAAAAAGGATTTTCCCGCTGATATTAGGAACATTGCAACATCAATTAAAGCAGCTACCGGTAATGAATGGGATCGCCAACTTTTTCAAACACATTTACTTTCGGTGATAGAAAGAATGTGGCGTCAGATAACGGAAACAAACGATTCTATTTTGTCGGAATGGCTGAGATGGGGTCCCGACATCGGACAACCGATTACGTTACATGACGATAACGAAACTTACGAAGGTAAATTCGCCGGATTGACTCACGAAGGCGAATTGGTTTTATCGTTGGCTGATGGTAACAAAAAATCGTTTTTGTCCGGTTTAATTGAAAGCTATAACGTCGAGTAAAATGTTTCTTGCAATTGACATTGGAAATACCAACATCACCTTCGGTTTACTTGAAAACCGTATAACTATCGCTACTGCCCGTATTGCCACCCGTCAGGAACGCACCGACGACGAAACACGTTGGTTTTTAAACAATTTTCTAAATGAACATAACGCAAGCAATGATATTCAAGCGGTTGGAATTGCGTCCGTCGTTTTTCAAATCACTCCAACTATCGAACACGCAATTCATGATTTACTTCCCGAAGCGAAATGTGATGTTGTTGGTAAGACGATTATTCCAAAGATTACCATAGCGTATGAACCACCTTCCACAGTAGGAATCGACCGGCTTTGTAATGTAATTGCCGGAATGAAACGGTGGGGCGCACCATTAATTGTAGTCGATTTCGGTACGGCTACGACTATCGATGCCGTTGATGCGAATGGTGTTTATCTGGGCGGTGCAATCGCGCCCGGAATTGAGACATCATTGCACGCACTTGCTTCGCGGACTTCACAACTTTACTCGGTTTCCATGGAATTACCTGTTTCGCCAATTGGTAAAAATACAGCTGATGCGATGCGAAGCGGTTTGCTTTGGGGTGCGCTTTACGCCGCGGAAGGGTTGGCACAGAAATTCGCGGTGGAAATCTGTGGAAACCCGAAAGTCATTGCCACCGGTGGGTTTGCCTCACTTTTAGTATCCAAGTCACGGATTATATCAGAAAACGCCCCCAATCTCGTGTTGGAAGGCATTGAATTGATTTGCTCGGAGAAGTAGTTTATCGTATAGTGTCTTAACCTTGCTATGCTAAAAATAGAATTTTTCAAGGCGCGAACTCTCGCGCCTCTCTTCGTGATAGGGTGTTCGTTCGTGTTCCATATCCGTTTCGTTAAAGTAATTACCTTTGTGTTTTTTGTTGGATTGGTTGGTGTGAAAGCAGATGCAATAACACTTCCAAAAGTTTGGCCGACCCGACCTTCCGGTGCCCCCGTCGAAGTTGTTTATCCGCGCGAACCGGACAGTACCGGGAAATTTCCGCTTCGTTCAGGTATCGACTCGACCTTTTTACTCGGTAATGTGAGCGATCCCGTTCATACAAAATTAACTATCAACAGCCATCCGGTTGAGGTAGACAGCGGTGGCGGGTGGATTGCATGGCTAAGATGTCCATCGAAGCACGATGATTTTATTTGGCACATCCAAGCAACTACCAACTTGCAAGTGTATAAACTTGAAGTTCCGGTAGGCCGATTTCGGTCAACACCACCTTTGTTCATTAAGAACTTCCCACAACCGTTTTGGGTGACGACCAAAGAAGGTGCACGGATGCGCAATTCACCACAAGGGAAGAATATTCTACTGCCAGTGGTGAATACACCGTTACGGATACATGCACAAATCGATGCCGCTTATGGTTGCCATCTACCAGACGGTTCTACAGCTTGGGTCGATACCAACCGGGTAAGCCCGATTAAATTACAACCGAAACTTTCGACGGTTAAAGCAGTTAATGTCGACTTTGATGGTGTAAAGCGTGAAAGTACCATTCGCTTTGTTGCAGGCGCGCCTACACCATTTCGTGTATATTGGGATAGTGATACTTCACGAATGCGAATCGAACTCATGCTATTTAAGGCATTCAAGGATCCCGCCACTCGAATAGATACAAACTCTGCAGTTTCTTCATTACATATCATTTCGCACGGCCAAGGTTGTTACATAGATATCGTTTTCAAACCGAATAGTTGGATAATCGGATATAATTTCAGTTCAGATGAGAATGGCTTAAATCTTCATCTTCGGGAAGCGCCACCTAAATCGAAACCTGAGTCTATGCCCCTGAATGGTTGGAATATTGTTATCGATCCGGGACACGGCGGCACTGAGTATGGGGCGATTGGACCGACTTGGTTAGCGGAAAAGAATGTTAATTTAGAAGTTGCGACTCGACTTACGGCACTGCTGCAGAAATTTGGCGCAAGTGTAAAACAGACACGTGTGACGGATACCACGATTAGCTTACCAGATAGAATTGGACAAGCAGAAGAGTGGGGAGCTGACGTATTACTTTCCGTGCACCAGAATGCATTGCCGGACGATGAAAATCCGTGGGATAGTACCGGTTCCGCAGTGTTCTATTACCATCCCCAATCGGAAGGCCTGGCGCAGGCGTTATACTTGAGTTTACACCAGCAACTTGCATTACCGGAGCGAGGGGTGTATGTTGGTGATTTCGCAATCTGCCGTTCGCAAAAGCAACTTGCAGTTTTGACAGAATCGACGTTTATTATTCGACCGGATCAGGAACGTATGTTACATAGTCCGGCGTTTTTAGATAAGCAAGCAGAAGCGATTGCCAATGGCATCGTGTTGTATTGCAAGAATCATCCTAACCGGTTACAGTAAGCGTAGTGGAGAATTATGTCCGGCAAGTCTATTCCGATGAGTCCCGAAGGTATTCGTAAAATCGAACGCGATTTGTACGATTTGGTAGAAGTGCGTCGCCCCGACATGTTGAAGAGCTTACAGGAAGCGCGGGAAAAAGGGGATCTTTCCGAAAATGCTGAATATGGTGCGGCACGGGAAGGATTGACACAGATTGATATGCAAATCGGTAAACTACAACGGTTACTTGGATCGGTTGTTCCCATCGATGATGCCGACATCCCGACTGACCGCGTTGGATTAATGACAATGGTAAAGCTACTCAACCTTAAAACGAATAAAGAAGTCGAATATCGTATCGTTTCCGGTGAAGAAGCGGATCCGCGCTCAGGTAAAATATCCTCCAGCTCACCGGTCGGTAAGGCATTATTGGAAAAGGTTGTTGGTGATGAAGTAGAAGTGGAAGTACCAGCCGGCATTGTAAAGTATCGCATTAAGGGAATTGGGAAGTAACATGGCCGCACAAGTAGTCATCCCGCAAAAATGTTATCGAAGTCGTCAGGATCGAGTACTATTCGGTGTTTGTGGCGGAATTGCGGAATACACCGGCGTCGATCCAGTCACAGTGCGTCTTATTTTTTCGATAGCTTTTTTTATTTTCTGGCTCGGTTTACTTGTTTACATTGTAGCAATGTTTAAGATGCCGGTTGAACCGAAAGTGGAGAAGACAAACTGAAACGCTCACGACGCACATTATGGTTGACCTTGTTTACTGTGGTTGCCACCTTGCTGTTAAGTACTTCATACCCAACCGGATGGCATTTGCTGTCCGGTGTTTTAATGGGTACCGGAAGTTTGCTTCTTTTAACCGCTCTAAGTCCGCATGAGCGTGTGGCAATTTTCCCGGGTGTATTGTTTTTCGGAACTGCGCTATTACAACAATATTTCGGATTATACTCTTTCCACTGGTTTGGTGATGTGATTATAGGATATTTGTTGCTTGCAGGGATTGCAACATTATCGTATTTCTTAATTGAACCGGTCGCTCTCAAATATTTGGTCTTTGGTTTGGGTTTATCTTCGGCGGCGGCGTTTACTTGGTTGGCGAAACATTACGTTTGGCCATGGCGCATTATCGCACAAACAACTTGGTTTCTTCCCCTACTTGTTGTTGCAATTGGTTTAATGATTTGTTTCTATCCTCATCCTGAAAGAGAGTTGTGGAAAAAATACCGGATAGCGCATCATGAATAAGGTTTTGTTGGCAATCTTGGATGGGTTCGGTATCCGCGAGGATACCGACCGAAATGCTATTGCCGCCGCTAATGCACCTACCATTAAAGATATCATCGCTACTTGCCCGCGCACACGACTTGCGACCTGTGGACACGATGTTGGGTTACCGGAAGGGCAGATGGGTAATTCGGAAGTTGGTCACCTGAACATCGGCGCCGGAAGAATAGTTTATCAAGACATAACTCGCATCGACGTCGCATTGGAAGATGGAACGCTCGATAAAACACCGAATTGGATTAATTTATTACATGATGCCGCACGAGCCGGGACGGCGCTGCATTTGATAGGGTTAGTTTCCGACGGTGGGGTACATTCCGCCGACCGCCATCTGAAAATATTTTTATCTAAAATCGCCCAAGCGGGGTTACGGGAAGTTTATATACATGCCTTTACAGATGGACGCGATACACCACCTGAATCAGGAAAAAAGTTTATTGAAGATATCGATGGTTATGCCAAATCGCTTGGACTTCCGGGAATAGTCACTATTAGCGGACGCTATTTTGCGATGGATCGAGATAAACGCTGGGATAGAATTGAAAAGGCATACCGATGCCTCGTAAATGGTGACGGCGCTGTTTTCGAATCAGCAGTAGAAGCGGTCGAGATTTCATACCAAAGCGGTGTTACCGACGAGTTTATTCTCCCGTGTCTGGTAATTAAAGACAATAAACCGTTGGGTAGAATTCAAAAAGAGGATACGGTTTTATTTTTTAATTTCCGCGCCGACCGCACCCGCGAGTTGTCACGTGCCCTTGCCATCCCCGGCTTTTCGGAGTTCAAAGTTGAACCGCTTGATTTGAAGTACTATACTTTGACGAAATACGATATCACTTTCCCGTTCCCAGTTTTGTTCGAACAGTTGACGATGAACAATTTATTTGGCGGAATTATAGCAGCAGCGGGAAAAACCCAATTACGTTGTGCTGAAACTGAAAAGTATGCACACGTGACTTATTTTTTCAACGGCGGTGTGGAACAACCCAATCCGTTAGAAGACAGAATTTTGGTTCCTTCTCCAAAAGTGGCGACATACGACTTGAAACCGGAAATGTCTTCGGTTGAAGTTACCGATAAAGTAGTAGAAGCGGTCGAGAGTGAGAAGTACGACGTCATCATTGTGAACTATGCCAACTGTGACATGGTTGGCCATACCGGTGTGTTGGAAGCGGCGACGAAAGCGGTGGAGGCGGTCGACCGGGGGTTGACGCGCGTATTGAAGGCATGCAAAGAACATAATGTCACAACATTTGTAACAGCGGATCATGGCAATGCCGAACAAATGTGGGATTACACTCAAAATTGTCCGCATACACAACACACGTTGAATGATGTCCATTTTATTATTGTGGGTAAAAACAAGGATATTAAGATGCGCGATCGTGGGCGATTGGCAGATATCGCCCCAACGTTACTGGAATGGATGGAATTACCAATTCCGTCCGAAATGACCGGAAAATCTTTGGTTGTGAAATGAGCATTAAGCAGAAACATAAGTCGCAATGGGCGCCCGGTGAAATCTACCGGGCGCTTTTCACGGCGTACGGTCCCCAACATTGGTGGCCGGGTGCTACGAAATTCGAAATAGTTGTTGGCTCGGTGTTGACGCAAAATACCGATTGGCGAAACGTCGAACGGTCAGTCAAAAATCTAAATGATGCCGGAATAGTTGACGAGAAATCACTATTCAATTGCAAATTGGAAGCGTTGCAGGAATTGATTCGTCCTTCCGGTTATATGGTTGCGAAGAGTTACACTTTGCGGACGGTCAGTCACTGGCTCCAGCGACATGGTACTTTCGAAGGGCTTGCGAAAAAACAAACACACATCCTACGGGATGAACTTCTGTCTTTGAAAGGTGTCGGTGAAGAAACCGCCGACGCGATTTTGTTGTATGCATTGGACCGACCGTTGGCAATGTCGGATGCGTACACAAAGCGAATTGCTGTTCGGTTAGGCGTGATGTGGGAGGCGGCAAAATACGAAGATTGCGCACACTGGGTTTCGACGCTGGCACCGATGACCACAGCGGATCAAAATGAAATGCACGCATTGATTGTACACCATGGTAAAGTTTGCTGTAAAAAAACAAAGCCGCTATGCGAAATCTGCGCATTGTCGAATAAATGTCCTCGCATCGGTGTCGAAAAAGCATTACCTTCCTGAACATAAACTTGAACAGGTTTTCTATGTGTAAAATCAGTTATTTCACCTGCTTAATCCTGCTATTTCTTCTCGTTCCATTCGCACATTCCGAAGGGTTAGGCGACGATACCCTCGTCGTTCGCGCGCTGTCGGCGATCAATTTAGCACCTGAGAACTTTTCGATATCTCCAGATGTGGAACCACCCGACCCATTTCGAAATCCCATCATAACCGAACTACTGCGTCATTCAGACCGTCTCGAACCCGTTACTGAGAAGCTTGGCGACAGCATCACTAAAGTGATTCGTACGATACCAAATTTGTACCATGACTCGATTCCACTAACGTGGGATCAAATTAATATTCGTGCGAAACAAATCCGGGATAAAGAGTGGAAGGGATGGACAACCGAAGAACGTAAGCACCTTTTGGATAATCTGACGACGATTTATCAGGAATCCGATGATGTAGCCGATTTGGATATTTTCACACTGAAAGAGCGCGAGGAAGCTGGTTCTGATTCATTACGGGCGCTCATCAAAGACATCAAGAAAATGCACGACTATCAGGAATGGACGGGTTTACTTCATCAACTTCGCAGTTTCGCCGAACAATTCACCGATAGCACCGATTGGGAAAGCATATTTGGTCCATTGCGGCATACACCGTTAAAAGGTGTCGCCGGTTCGATTGTCGGTTGGGCGCAAACGAATGGTGGTACGATTGTAATCGGTGGAACCGGGCGAAATATTTACGAAGGTGATTTTGCCGCAATCATCGATTTAGGTGGTGATGATGAGTACCGGGGTAGATTTGCTGGAACAAATGATTCTATCCCGGTTGGATTAGTTGTCGATTTTCACGGCAACGATATGTACGTCACAGACTCTTCTTTTTCCAGTGGCGGTGCGCTGGATGGTGTCGCTTTGTTACTCGACAAAGAGGGGAATGACCATTATATCGGTCAGCAGTGGACGCAAGGCGCAGCATTATGTGGCGCTTCGATGTTGGACGACCGGGCAGGATTCGATGTCTATGATGCTGATGGTAGCTCGCAGGGATGCGCCGGTTGGGGTTTTGCCGCTCTACATGACAGTGGCGGCAACGATTTGTACCGGGTGCATATCTATGGTCAAGGAGTCGGTCTCGTGGCAGGGTGGGGAGTACTATTGGATGAAGAAGGTGATGACCAATATCTCGCAACACCAAGGTACACCGATGTACTCCGTTATCAAGATCATTCAGTGACGTTGTCGCAAGGATTTGGTTACGGGTTACGACCGTATCTGAGCGGTGGTTTTGGTTTCCTTATTGACGAAAAAGGCGGCGATTTTTATTCGTGCGATATTTTCGGGCAAGGAGCAAGTTATTGGTATTCGTTGGGAGCGTTGCTCGACCATGAAGGAAATGACCACTACCAAGCTTATCAATATGCGGAAGGAGCGGGGATACACATCTCGCTCGGTATCCTAATCGACTATACTGGTAACGACCACTACGACAGCAAAGGCGTATCGCAAGGATGCGGACACGATCTCGGTACGGGATTGCTGCATGACAAAGACGGCGACGATACCTATCTATGCAGCGAACTTTCGCAAGGTGCAGGAAGCGCTAATGGATACGGAATATTACTCGATGACGGTGGTAGCGATATTTTCGGTAATCGTAACAGCGGTATGGTAATGGGTTATGGAAATCCCCGCCGCGAATACGGGTCGATAGGTCTCTTTCTGAAAAAGGGGGGCGATAATCGTTACGCCGACACCGATGCGGGAAATGGCAGGATGTGGTTGCGAGGAGTTAGAGGTGTTGGTTGGGATGTCAAACTACCCGCGAAAACAGAGAAGAAGCCTTGAACAAATTCCTTGTGTTCTTCCTTGTGACGCTATGTTTTTCAATCGGTCTCGGACAAATCACTACAAATTACGCCGATTCAACAAAACCGAAGTTGGATACTTTACCTCCGCATTTAGCGCATGGGCCGCTTGCACCCGGTTGGGAAAAGCGCATTAACTACACCGCTGAATCAAATAAACGATTGTTTTGGGTCGCAAGCAGTGGTGAGCCGAAATGGGCAGAGATTCGAAATAAAGCCGAAAGTACGTTGGTAAAACGGGATTCGCTTGCTGTGCCTTTTTTATTGACAAAACTCTCTACCGACGATGCCCGGCAACGCCAGACAGTGAACCAAATCCTAAAAAAAATCGGTAAAGACGCTGTCAAGCCATTATTGGCAGTAGTGGATACCGCACCGGACTTCGAGATTGCAACACTCGCTATTGCCACATTGGGTGATATTGGCGATAGCACTTGTATTCCAAAATTGATAAAATTGAGTAACGACACGGCAGGACGAATCCGGTCATCCGCCGTTGGTGCATTAATGACCATGCCCCTCGGTTCGGAAGTGATAACGAATCGAATCCGTGCTTTGGCACTTGATCCGTGGTCAGGAATTCGTAGAACAGCTTTACGAGGTTTGATATTGGAAGCCGATGTTAAGTCGGTCTCCAATATTGTCAATGCGCTTGCCGATTCCGTTTGGCCGGTGCGTGAGACAGTCATTCAAGCACTCGCATTGAAACCGACAGGAAAAGATTCGGCGAAACCGGAACGAATGGAAACCATCAAACGTTTCCACAATGCGTTGCGCGATACGATTGAACAACGATTATTGCCGGATTGGACTGTGCAGGAATTTCTCGGTTTTCGTAGCGGGTTTGGTGCGTATCCATTTTATCGTAGTGTTCGTAAAGAGGGCTTTACATCCAACAATGCTTTAGAAGTTTCGATGCTCTTGCAAGCGTACCGGTTATTGGATGGCGACCGAACTGCGGTATGGAAACGGGCAGCGAAATATCCGGCAGCTGTTGTGCGCGTGGAAGCGCTGCGGGCGGGTATTCATAAATCGTCAAAAGGTGATATCGACGTCGATGGATTTGCCAAACCGTTACTGGAAGATACCGATCCATTGGTTTCGTTTGTAAAGCGCGATTTAATGAAATGACGAACCATCTTCCTTCTTTACAAAAATTTGAATACAAAAATCCCGTATGATGTACCATAAAGTAAAAGCGCTCGCCGGTCAATCGCTGGTTTATGGGGCAGGCCAACTTGCTACTAAAGTGGTAGGTTTTGCGCTGACCCCATTTTACAGCTATTGGTTGACGGTCGCCGAATTCGGTGAATTCAACCTGTACTACAGTTTTATCGCAGTAGCGCAGGTTATTTTTATCTACGGCCTCGATATTGCTTTGATGCGATATTACGTTCCGTTGAAAGAAGACGAAGCCCGCCGCGATTTATTCAGCACCGTACTGATTCTATCCTGTTTTACCTCGACGTTACTCGCAGGAGTTTTCTGGTTAATCCGTGAACCGATGACTGCACTTGTTCTGACCCGCGGCGGTGATCCCGTTGTGTTCATGTATTGTCTTGCGGTGTTGTGGAGCGATACGTTTATGGCCCTTCCGTTTGTTGTGCTTCGCGCACAACAAAGGGCATGGCAATACACATCGCTTCGGATGGTCGGTGTTGTGCTGAATGTGATAATGAATTGGGTTTTAGTTGGAATGATGCACACGGGATTGCGGGGAATTTTCATAGCCAATATCGCGAGCTCCTTGCTAACTTTAATTCCGCTGCTCTGGCTAATACGCCACGACATCTCGTGGAAATTTCACCGGAATCTCTTGCCACCGATTCTCAAATTTGGCTTACCCAATATTCCCAATTTGTTTTTCGTGATGGTATTCGAAATTAGCCCACGGAAATTGCTTGAAGTATACTCCAGCGCGGAACAAACTGGATTGTACAGCATGGGCGCTAAGTTAGGAATGGTTTTTTCCATTCTTGCGATGGCGTTCCGGAATGCTTGGGCACCATTTTTCCTTGAAGAAGGTGAAAAGCCCGATAGTCCTGAATTGTTCGCGAGGGTATTGACTTACTTTTTATTAATCTTCGGTGTCCTTTTCCTTGGCTTGACGTATTTCCTTCCACCACTTGTGGAAGCCAAATTACCGGGTTTTGGCGCCCCAATGATTGCGAAGAAATTCTGGGTAGGAATTGAAATATTCCCGGTAATTCTGTTGGGGCAGGTTTTCAACGGCGTGGCGGCAAACTTGTCGGCTGGGTTTTACCTACGGAACCGCATTTATATTCAGGCGTTTATATCAGGGTTGGCAGCTACCCTAAGTTTTCTTTTCTGTATTTGGCTGATTCCTTCTTACGGCTTATGGGCTGCGGCATGGAGTGTGGTAGTCGGGTACGGCGGCATGGCACTCGGTGAGTGGATATACGCCCGGAAAAGTTACCCGGTCCCTTATGAAGGAAAACGCTTGCTCCATGTTGCACTTGCTGTCGCCACTTGGTGGTATGTGGGAACAATTTTAACCGATATGGTTTTGTTACGCGTAGGTCTGTTTTTGCTGTTTCCTTTGCTTCTTTGGTTCACCGGATTTTTCCTTGCTACCGAACGACACCGAATTTTACAGCAACTGCGACGGAAACCTGCAATTTGAAGCTATCCAGCAATTTCCTATATTTCAGTTCGATTAATAGACAACGGGAGAACCACCTTTGCTGCAAACTGCGATGAAAAAACCCTCATTTTGGGTAGGAACCGCTTTATTTCTAATAGTTTGGATTAATATCCTGCACACGAATGCGAACACGGTTTCTTATTGGGACTGTGCCGAAAACGCCACTTGCGCTTACTCGATGGGCGTTCCTCACCCCCCGGGGTCACCATTACTGGTACTGGTCGGCCATATCGCCATGATGTTGTACCCAGCCGGTGAATGGGCTGCGCGTGCTTGCGAGTTGACAACGTTGTTGTCCGCAGTATCCTTGCTGTTAACGTTCCTTATTATCGTACGGCTCGTTCGAAAATTCCGCGGACCTGAAGAGACCACCAGCGACCACGTCGTCGTGCTTGGTGGCGCAATGATTGGGACACTCGCACTTGCATTCTCACCATCATTTTGGTTCAATTCGGTGGAATTTGGTGTGTGGGCGATCTCATTTTTCCTGACCGTGTTTGTGATTTGGTTAGGATTGAAATGGGCGGATGAATCCATCGATGGTTCGAAAGATCATCTGTTGTTGCTCCTTACCTACATGAACGGGTTCGGCCTTGCCTGTCACCAATTGAACTTATTAACCCTGCCTGCATTGTTTTTCATCATTTGGTTCAAAGATAAACGGCTTGCTTATTACCTCATTGGTGGTACTCTCTTCTCCTACTTCCTGATGGATGTTCCATTGCACATGGGTATTCCGTTCTCGCTGAAGATCGCGTCTTGGCCGATTATGCTTGGTTTCTATTTATACCTAACACAAAAGGGCAAGCATGAAGCGGCGTTAATCCCAATGGCGCACGTGTTGGCGTTCCTCGGTTTCTCGTTGTACATCTTGATTTTCATTCGTGCAAATCTCCATCCAATCATTAATGAAAATGACCCCTCGACGTTAGCCCATCTACGCAGCTATCTCTCACGCGAGCAGTACGGCACGGAAAATATGGTAGCTGGTATGTTCTCGCGGAAAGCGCCGTTCTGGGAATATCAAGTCAAGAAAATGTATTTACGCTATTTTGATTGGAATTTTATCGGGTCATACAAGGACTTGTATTATAACGATAAGTTGTCCGGTTGGCGTTATTTCGGACTACCGTTTTTCCTCGGTCTTTTTGGTGTCGTTCACCACTTCGCGAAAGACAAAAAACAGTGGTTCGTGAATTTCGTTTTATTTTTCTGCACGGGTCTCGCGATTATTCTTTACGTCAATCAGGATGACCCACAACCGCGTGAACGTGACTATTCCTATACCGGCAGTTTCTTCGCTTTCGCTTTATGGATTGGTATCGGTGCAGTAGCGGTAATCGATTCCATCGCAGAATTTTTGAAGAAAAAGCAGTTATCCACTTCAGTGGCAACCGCCATAATTGTCGTCCTTGCCTTGATTGTTCCCGGGCGAATGTATCAGGTCAATCATTTCGGTCAAAATCGAAAAAACAATTATGTTGCGTACGATTATTCCCGCAACATTCTTGAGAGTTGCGCCCCGAATGCAGTCTTGTTTACCAACGGTGATAACGACACATTCCCGTTGTGGTATTTGCAAGTAGTGGAGAAGGTGAGACCCGATGTTACAGTTGCAAATCTCTCGCTCATCAATACTGGCTGGTACATCAAACAACTACGAGATGTGTTTAAAGCTCCAATAAGTTTTGATGATGATTTTATCGACCGGTACATCGACGCAACGACTGAAGAAGCGATTATGACAAGATATTGGCCGCCGGATCGACGTAAAATGACGATACGTTCACCGGAAGGTCCGATGTCATGGGATGTCCCCGCGGCATTTTATATTCCGACCGATCAAAACCAAACTGACCGTTCGCCGAATTTCCTTCGGGTACAGGATATGATGATTGTCGATATCCTGCGTTCGAATGTACGGCCAGATGGTTCATGGAAGCGTCCGATTTATTTCGCAGCAACCGTTGCAAACAGTGCGATGGCTGGCTTGTCAAATTATGGAGTGATGGAAGGTCTCGCTTTCCGTATCTATCCGCACCCGCATGCTAATCGCATCGATCCGGAAAAGATGTACGAAACTCTCATTGTAAAATTCAAAGGGTATTACCGTCATCTCGACGATCCGAACGTGTATTACAACGAAAATGAAAGCAGATTGTTGCAGAACTATCGTAGCTGTTTCCTGCAATTGGCGTTTTATTACTACCAAAACATCGTCGATCCCACCGAGAAATTTAAATCATCGGGTATTCCACCAAGCCAGTGGGAAAGCAGATTCCACGACCTAACCACGCGTGAGAAAACGCTCTTCCTTCTCGACCAAATGGAACAGGTGATGCCGTCATCGGTTATTCCATTCGATATGCCGGAACTCGTGATGCAAATCGGAAAGATTTACAACGATCTTGGCAGACCGGATGAATTACGAAAACGACTCGAAATCTTGAGTAAAAATTCCGACGAAGAGACTGAGGATAACCAAATTCTGCTTGCCGGTTCGTACGAACAATATTTGGGCAAGTCCGCTGATGCGCAAAAAATATATAACAAGTTGATGGGAGCTAATCCGAGTGCGGAGGATTTATTCCGCGCGGGTGAAGTATTATTCCGTAGCGGCCTTGACAGTGCGGCGGCAAAGAAACTATCACAAGCGGCGATGAAAGGTACATTGCCTCCCGACAAACAAGTTAAAACCGCATCGTATTTAATGCAGATGAATAAATTCTCTGAAGCAGAATTTATTCTGACACCAATGCAACGTGCCAATCCTGAAGATGGACAGGTGCTTGGAGCGCTGGTGGCACTTTATGAACGAACCAATCGTTCGGATCGGGTAGTATCAATACTGGGCGACTGGGTAACTAAACATCCCAATGACAATGGTGCAAAAGAACGGTTGGAAGCGGCTAAGAAGTCGATGACGAAACATGGCTAAATGGGTATAGAACTACGTCGGTTGCTGACTGTGGTGATACCGCACCACGGCGGCAAAGAAATGCTATTAGACTGTTTGGCATCGATCGCGCGGGATCCTGATGGGATCCCGCGTGTTTTACTCGTAGATAATGCTTCGCCCGATGATTCTGTACAAGTTGCACTGGAAAAATATCCCTGGCTCGAAGTGCTGGTTTCAGAAACAAACCGTGGTTATGCGGGTGGTTGTAATTACGGACTCGAACTCGTTCAAACCGTTTATGCGCTGCTCTTAAATAACGATGTCGTAGTTGAACCGGGATGTTTCCGAATCATGGTGGAGCGTTTGGAAGCGGATCCACAAGTTGCCGCAGTCCAACCGAAGATTTTATCCTTTCAACATCCTGAAATGTTTGATTATGCAGGTGCAGCGGGCGGTTTAATCGACCGGGATGGTATTCCGTTTGCTTATGGTAGAATATTAGATTGCATCGAAACGGACAACAAACAATACAACGATATCAAAACTATTTTTTGGGCGTCCGGCACTGCGACTACTCTCAGAATGAGTGCGCTCCGGGAGGTAGGTTTGTTAGAGGAAAATTTCTTTGCTCATCAAGAAGAAATTGATTTGTGTTGGCGTCTGCAATCGCGTGGCTGGACAGTGGAAGCTACACCGAATGCCGTGTTATACCACAGAGGCGGTGCTACTTTAAACCGCGCCAGCGACCGGAAATTGTACCTTAACCACCGCAATAGCTTGCTGATGTGGTTACGAAATAACGAACAATTGAATGTCTATACAATATGCCGCAGGGTCGCCCTTGAATTTGCGGCATTTGGAGCTTACCTTTGCCATGGGGCTTTATCGCGTGCCCTGCATCAAGCTGCAGCTTGGCAGTCAGTGCTGGGTCAATTGGCCCCCACCCTTCGCGAGCGACGACGACTTCAGCGTGAGCGAGTTGTATCGGACGCCTGCTTTCCGGGACGTTACGCCGGTTCGATTGTATGGGAATATTACTTTCGGCGAAGGCGCTACACTGCGGATTTTTTCCATTTTCATCTACGAGGAGAGTAATACTATGCATGTGCGACTGGGAACGGTTCTCTTGATTGGGATACTTTCGCTAGCGTTGTCGGTCTCTGCTGCCGATATTCAAAAGAAATATGGCGCGGAACTTCGCGGCGGTTTTGGTACGATTTCCATGAAAGACGTTAATAATCAAACCGATTCGCTATGGGGCGGCGGTGGTGCGACAGCATCCACCAAACCAAGTGGTACCGGTTCTGTTGGCTTTTCAGTGTTTTTTAAATCCGATCCCAATTTTCAATGGGAATTCGGTTATAACGCTTTAACAGGCGGTACTTGGAAATCGACTAAAAACGGAACAAATCAAGAATCGACCCTGAATATTTCCGGTTCTGAATTCTTCATTTTGCCGACGTATTTACTGATCGCGAAGAAAGACTTTACGTTGGGTCTCGGTGCAGGTCCTGATTTCTCATTTGTCAGTGCAAGTCGAACCGGTGATTTTACCAATTTAAATTTTTCCGATGGTTATGGAAGAACAATTGGTGGAATGGTGAAAGCATACGCTGAAATCGGAATGGGTCCGAACAATGGCTTAGTACTTAGTGCCGGTTACCGTAATCATTACGTCGATCGACTCCGCTGGGAAGATGACGCCGGAACAAAGCATAACGTCCAAATAAGTGCAGACCAGACTTCGCAAAATCTTCCCGTAGATATGTCGGGTGCTTTTGTGCAAGTAGGTTGGCGCTTCTATTATACACCTAAAGCTTGGAAAGCCGAATAATTTCTTAACTCATGGAACGACTGCGGCGAATAGCGGTCGAAGCGTGTCCGGTTTGTGGTGCGCGGGAATTTCGCCGGTGGTTGTCGTTACCTGATCGATTCCGGTTAACTGAAACCGAGTCGTGGCCACTTGCGTTCTGTAAGCGGTGCGGTGTAGGGTTTTTGCAGGAACTGCCAGCAGCCGAGCTGCTGGCTTCTTGTTATCCGGACGATGGGTACGATCCGTTTATTTCCGCTGGTGGACCTCGTTCCTTATTAGATCGTATTTACGTTTCGCTGCGCAAATTATCACTTGCGATACGGTTCCATCGGTTGGGAAAGCCGAAGATTGGAACGCGATTACTTGACGTTGGTTGCGGTACCGGTGAATTTATCGCATACGCACATGAGCGTGGTTGGAAAAGTCAGGGACTCGACTTCTCTGTTAAAGCAGTCGAAGCGGTAAAGAAACTCGGTTTCGAGTGCCATCACGGCGACTTGGCTTCATTTAATGCCCCTGCAGAGCCATTCCACGCTATTACGTTTTGGCATAGCATGGAACACGTTCCCAACCCACGCGAGACGTTGGGTAAAGCAGTAGAGATGCTGGCAGACAAGGGTCGTATAGTAATTGCAGTTCCGAATGGTACATCGTGGGATGCGAGAGTGTATGGTGAAAATTGGATTGCATACGACGCTCCCCGTCATTGCACGATGTTCACTCCTGATTCGCTTCGCTTGCTAGTCGAAGAGTGCGGTTTACACGTAAAATCGGTAAATGGATTGCTATTTGATTTGGCATATAACCTTTTACACAGCGAGCGATTACTCAAGGAGCGTAAAGGTAAAACGAATTGGTTTGCACCGTTCCGTTTACTGTGGGCGGGTATCCCCGCGGCAATCGGTGGTGAAGCCGGTGCATCGGTAATTGTCATCGTTGCGGAAAAAAAGAAAAACAAATAGAGTGTACATTGCGCTTTTTAGTGACAGGTTCTGCGGGAAGATTAGGTCGTAAATTAATACCGGAATTGTTCTGGGCAGGACATGAAGTTATTGGTGTCGATATCCTTTCCTCGCCGGTAACGCACGACCCGAAATGGCAGACGGTGACACTCGATCTAATGGATAACGACGCATTAGAATCGCTGGTACGGGTCAATCGACCCGATGTCGTTATTCATGCCGCAGCAATGACGAATGTCGATAAATGCGAAACTGAGCGTGAACTCGCCTACCAAATAAATGCGGATTTACCGGCGCGTATCGCGAAGATTTGCCGGAAGCACGAAAACCGCATGGTTCTCATCTCTACCGATTATGTGTTTGATGGCAGTGCAGGACCGTACTTGGAAAGTGCACAGCCTTGTCCGATTAGTTATTATGGTAAGACCAAATTGGCTGGTGAGAATGAAGTTCTCGGCGAAAGCAAACATAATGCTGTTGCCCGAACTTGCGTCTTGTTTGGGTACGAACCGGAATCAGCACCGGACTTTGTTACTTGGTTACTCACCAAGTTACGCAACAATCAACCGGTGAATATCGTTACTGACCAATATTCAACACCGACGTTGACAGATAATTTATCGAACGGTGTGCGGTTGATAGCCGAGCAGAGTGCACAAGGAATTTTTCATCTAACCGGTGCGGACTATCTGAATCGTTATGAAATGGCGTTACAGATAGCGGAATTTGCGAAACTGCCGGTAGAATTGATTTCTCCGGTTGATGGATCAAAATTTACTCAGATTGCTCCTCGGCCTAAACTTGGCGGGTTATTATGTAACCGGGCTATCGATGAATTAGGGTACATTCCTCTTACGTTCCAAAAGGCGATGCAAGAATATTATCAACAAGAGGCGGTAAAAAATTGATTAAACGTGCGGTATTATTAGGTACGTTACAAACTCCCCCAGCCCGGTCGGAAGTGCCTTTCCGTCGTACTCTTGTTGTTATCCCTACGTACAACGAAATCGAGAATATCGACCGCCTGATTACCACCGTAAAAGAAATAAATTTCGGTGTTCACGTTTTATTTGTCGATGATAGTTCCCCCGATGAAACAGCAAAACGCATTCAGGAATGGCAGCAACAAGAACCAGATGGGTGGATTCATCTCTTGCAACGTCCCGGTAAAATGGGACTAGGTTCTGCGTATGTGACCGGTTTCAAATGGGCGCTTGAGAACGGGTATGAACGGATTTTTGAGATGGATGCCGATTTATCGCACAATCCGAATGAAATCCCCAACTTTCTGAAAGCCGCAGAAGAAGCTGACTTGGTTCTTGGCTCCCGTTATATCGACGGTGTGAATGTGGTGAACTGGCCGTTACGTAGATTGTTGCTATCCTATGGCGCATCCAAATACACCCGGACAATTACCGGGATGCCGATTAAGGATCCGACCGGGGGATTCAAGTGCTTCCGGAGAGAAGTGCTGGAAGCATTGAACCTCGACAGTGTAAAAGCGAATGGATACAGTTTTCAGATAGAGTTGACATTCAAAGCGTGGCGGAAAAAGTTCCGTGTCAAGGAAATCCCCATCATCTTTATCGACCGCGCAGTCGGGAAATCCAAAATGTCCAAAGCGATTGTCCGTGAAGCAATCGTGATGGTTTGGAAATTACGTTGGTTGGCTCTAACCGGACGTTTATAAATTCATGTGCGCCGCACAGAACACAACTATCTCCGTAGTAATCGTTAACTACAATGTTCGCTATTTACTCGAACAATGCCTCCACTCACTTCGCCGCAGTTCAGACGGAATCACTCTTCAAGTTATCGTAGTCGACAACGCTTCAACCGATGGTTCGGTTGGATATCTTCGCGAACGGTTTTCCGAAGTCGAATTCATCCAACTGGAAGAAAATATCGGGTTCGCGAAAGCGAATAACATCGGCTTGAAAAAATGTACCAGCGAATTTATTCTGATTCTCAATCCCGATACAGTTATCGGTGAAGATACCCTGCCAACTTTAATTCGCTTCCTGCGGGAAAATCCGCGATGCGGTTTGGTGACTCCGAAGCTCATTCGAAAGGATGGCGCTTTGGATATGGCTTGCCGGCGTTCGCTACCGACACCGTGGGTTGCATTCACCCGCATCAGCGGCCTTTCGCATTTGTTCCCTTCGACAAAATTCTTCGCACAATACAATTTGACTTATCTCGATGAAAATCAACCGACACGAATTGGTGCTATGACCGGTGCGTTCATGTTGATGCCGGCGGAGGTGTACCAAAAAGTCGGTGGTTTTGATGAAACATTTTTTATGTATGGTGAAGATATCGACTTGTGCGCCCGTATAGCGGATGCGGGTTATGAGTTACATTATCGTCCCGAAGTCACTTCGATACATTACCGTGGCGAATCCACTCGTCGCAGCAGCCTGGATAAAACAAAAGCGTTTTATGGTGCAATGTTATTATTTGCCCGAAAACACTATCGCGGTTGGGCACGGGGATACGGGTTACCGTTATTGAAGACCGGTATTTTACTCGCCAAGTGGGGAGTCAGAATTTGGGAAATTGCAATTTCGGTGTGGCCCTTGATTGTAGATGCGGTTTTAACGGCGATTGCTATCAACTTGGGACAATTGATTCGCTGGGGTATCTGGCTCAATCTTACTAATGATTATCGTATCCTTATCGCAACCGTTATACTGGTCGTGCTAACGCTTGCCGCTACCGGTGCCTATTCGGCAACCGAACGACAACTTCCGAAATCGGCACTTAAGGGTGCTATTTTTGCTGGTTTTGTGTCGGGTTCATTTACTTTCTACTTGCTGCCGAAAGTGATGTTTACACGTGCAGTTGTGCTGATTTCTACCGCTTTATGGTGCATTTTCCTTCCCGGATGGCGGTATCTGTTATTTAAAGCAGGACAAACCCGATTTGCCCGCGGTTTGCGGCGTAGAACGGCAATAATTGTCGGAACTGATGAGTTTGCCAAGCTTATGGGCGAGCAGTTAGTCCGTGAACAACGTGAGTACGAGCTTGCAGGATTTGTGCGGTATCGCAAAGAAGTTGTAAATTCTAACTTTGGATATGATCCACTCGGAACAATCGATGAATTGGAACGCATTGTCGAAACTGAGCGCGTATCCGATGTCTTTTTTTCAACCGGCGGCGCTTCATATATCGAGATTGTCACATTGGCAAATCGATTAGCCCCGCAGGGAGTACATTTTAAAGTACTATCAGCCGATGCGCCCGGGTCTGCGCTACCTCTGTTCGGGGTAGATTGGCAGACACCAATGGGTTGGCGCGCATCTTGGCGCAGGGTACAACGACGTTGGAGGATGTAATGGAAACCATAACACTTGAATTTGAAAAGAAAATCGCAGAGCTTGAACAGGAAATCGACAATCTCCGCAACAACAGCAAGCTTGACGCAGAAGATAAAGAACCACTGATAATCAAGCTTGAAGACAAAGTAAAAAAAGAAATGGAAAAGACGTTTTCCAATCTTACCCGTTGGCAGAAGGTTCAACTGGCTCGCCACCCCCGGCGCCCTTACTCACTGGATTACATCAAGCAATTCGATCCCGATTTCCTCGAACTGAATGGTGATCGTGGTTTTCGTAATGACCGTGCCGTAGTTGGTGGTTTGTGTACTCTTGACGACATTCCAATCATGTTGATTGCTCAACAAAAAGGTCGGGGAACCAAAGAGAATCTCCTGCGAAATTTCGGTATGGCACATCCAGAAGGTTACCGTAAGGCATTACGATTGATGCGTGTAGCCGAACGATTCAACGTACCGGTCGTCACCTTAATCGATACCCCAGGTGCATATCCCGGAATCGGTGCAGAAGAACGAGGGCAAGCTGAAGCGATTGCACGCAACCTATTCGAAATGATAAACCTTAAAATTCCTACGGTCACCGTAATCATCGGAGAAGGTGGAAGTGGTGGAGCTTTAGCATTGGCGGTGATGGATAGGGTACTGATGCTTGAATATGCAATTTATTCGGTTATTTCACCGGAAGGTTGCGCCTCTATTTTATATCGTGATTCATCCCAAGCGGAAAAAGCGGCAGAAAACTTAAAAATAACTGCAAATGACCTAAAAAAACTGGAAGTAATTGATGAAATCATTCCAGAACCATTAGGTGGTGCGCACCGCGATTATGTTGCCGCTGCAAAAAACGTAAAAGAAGCGATTATCCGAAATCTCCGCGAGTTAAAAGCAATTCCAAATCCCGACTGGCAAACTCTACGCACCGAAAAGTACTCGAAAATGGGAGTATTTACGGTTGACTGAGCGTTGGGAAGTCATTACTCCGGTTCGTGTGCGGTATGCAGACACTGATAAAATGGGTGTTGTCTATTATGGCCGATACATGGAGTTGTTCGAGGTAGGCAGGACGGAGTGGATACGTGCCTGTTGGCGGCCCTATGTGGAAATCGAGCGGGAAGGCGTGATGTTGCCCGTTGTACACGCCGCCGCCACTTACCGCAGAAGTTTTTTCTATGATGATGTAATTCAAATTCATTCCTTTCCCGCTGGTGTTCAAAATGCCCGCATCCGCTTTGGATATGAGTTGTTCGGTACCGACGATGCCGAACCCCGCGTAATTGGTTTGACCGAACATGCTTTTGTCGATGAAATTGGTAAACCGGTTCGTTTACCTACCGGTTTGGCCAAACTACTGTCCGGACGGGTGCCGGATAGTTTTACTAAGTTCGGAGTTAAGGCATTTTTGTAGGTTTGGTTGAAAAACCAACTTAATTATGTCTTGATAGCAAAGAATGGGAACATTTTGCTACTATCAACGTAGAATCGTAAAGTGGTGAACGTCACGTCAATTCATATTGAACGCTTACAATCACTATAATCTGCACTTGACTCATCGTACAACCGGGTGTAGATTATCAATTACTTAACCGGAGAACGCGCTTAGCACCTTGTAACCGAACGGATGGTTTTGCTGTACACTGATGGATCAACGGAAACCCGTGGATTCGCTTTGTGCCGAACCGGAGGTTCGGTTTTTCGTTTGTCTGGAGTGATGGTATGCGATGGATAATGCCTATTATTTTGATTTGTATGGTAGCGACATTCGTAGTCGCCGTGCCTATCACTCCCGCACGCACCAAAGTTGATGCACCCGCTATCACCGTGACTACTTCAACAGCCGACGGGTTGTCGCTCATCATCAAAGATGACATTGCGAAGCATGAAACATCTCCCGGCAAATGGTTCTTGAATCCAGCACACGGTACGATGCGTCTCGATCAAGCTGGAAACAAAAGTCCCGCTCAAATTATTTGGATTGCCGTTCCACCGGGAAAACGTCTGCAAATTATCTCAGCAAACCCAAATACAATCGAGTCGGTGAACGGTTCGTTCATGACTGTAAAGCAGGAACAACCTGTCTCTGATGGCGTTCAACATTACTCGAATTGGATTGACTTGGGAACTCCTTCCCCACTGTTGGGACACACAGTACAACCGGTAGTTGTATATCTTGCTGTCCCAAATGACAAGTCGATAACAATTGCCAAGTCGATAACAGTAGCATTACGATTTGTCGACGACCCTGCCATCGCTTCTTCCGACCGATATTGTTATGCACCGCTACCGGATTATGTTATCAACCGAAACGTCGCTAATCGTTGGCGGACAATCCATACCAAAGTAACACCGCGCATTAATTCGCTTAACACTTTGCCAACCGCACCGCTGTATCGCATCGTGACGAACACGGAAGCCATCACTGTAATCACCGGTGATGAATTACAACGTGCGGGCGTCAACCTCACTTCTATCGATCCTACCGCACTTAAATTATATGGAAACAGTTCTAAACCATTGAATGAAAGCTTGACCGCTGTCGAACCAAGTGCTTGGAACGAACTTCCGGTAATAGTTGAAACAGCGATGAACGGGCAATTCGGAACCAATGACCGTATCCTTTTTTATGGCGAAACTTCTGCTGGTTGGACACCGAATTATTATGATCACCACTGGTTGTCACCTTACACCAGAAACACCACATTCTTTCTCGACCTAAATCTTGGTGGCACTCCCGGTAGACGTATGACGCAATTGGCAAATGATCCCAATGTAGGATTATTACCGAGAGCCGTTGGCCGGACGTTTATCGAGAATGAACTTAGTATTTATGCAAACTCATCGTTTGTCGGATCCGGTATCCAATGGGTCGGACAGCTATTCAGCGGCAATACCGAGCAAACTTATACTCTTCCCTTAACCGGAGCAGTGAATGGCGGTTCAATTGATTTATATACCCGCTGGGTTACTGTGGATGGAAGAATTAACGCTCCGATTAATTTCATTTTAAACGGTACACCGCTTGATACGTCCTTCGACTATTCTCTCATTCACGTCACAGCTAATTCTTCTTTAGTCCATGAAGGAAACAATCAATTTACAATCCATAAAACAAGCGATATCAGCTATTACCTTGACTGGATTGAAGCTCTGTATCCCCGCGACTGGAATATGAGGAACGGAAAACTGACGGCGGAAGCAGCGATAGCATCGAGTTACCGGGTTAATCTCGTCGATGGAGTCAACCCGTATATTTTCGAGGTTTCAGATCGAAATAATATAAGGTATCGAAGAGGAACGAGTTTTTCCGATTCCGGTTCTACCACGACATACCGTCGGTATTTAGCAGCCGAAGAGAATGTGCTGACCCACACCGTCTCCATTACTCCAGTAACGCTCGGTGGCGACGAATATACTGATTTGCGCGATCCATCGCTCCAGTCGGATTACCTGATTATATATGATGACAAATACCATTCGCAGGCACTCCGCCTCAAAACACAACGGGAATCTTACAACCACGTTTCAGTCAAAATGATTCGCATTCGCGACATTTATGATCAATTTTCCGGCGGTAACCTTGACCCAACCTCAATTCGGAATTTCCTTCGTTATACTTTGCAGTCCTGGCAACGCCCAGCGCCGAAATATGTGATGTTGTTCGGCGATGGTGATTATGATTATCGTGGTTTGATTCAACCGAATACCGAACGACCAATCCCTCCGCATGAAAGCGGAGGAACTTGCAACGACGATTTTTATGTGCAATTATCCGCATCCAATACGTCGACTTTTGATATGGTTTGCGCCCGGTTACCATTACAGTCGCCGGCTTTGATGGATGTTTGGCTCGATAAATTGATCGACTATGAGACACATCCGGTCGTTGGATCGTGGCGGAACAAAATTGTACTCTGTGCCGACGATGAATACCATGAGGGCGGTGAGTTTGCATCGTGGGAAGAGACGCATACGATTAAATCCGAAGACCTTGACCACAATAAAATTCCACCCACTTATGAGCGGGTAAAAATATATTTGATTGAATATCAAGGCAGTTATGATCCAACTCAATCATCGATTGTAAAACCTGATGCAAATATCGCACTGATGACTGAATTACAACGCGGTGCACTTATGGTGAATTGGATTGGCCATGGGAATCCCCGGATTTGGGCGCATGAGCAGCTACTCCGCGAAAGCCGCGATTTGGATCATATCAACACTGGAATGAAAATACCAATTTGGATTGCTTTTACCTGCGATTGGGGTTACTGGGATGACCCGGCTATTCAAAGTATGCCGGAAGCGTTGCTTGGATTACCGGAAAATGGCGCCATTGCGGCTGTTGCCGCCACCCGTTTGACGGGAGCCGATCCGAACGAAGAACTTGCCGACCAATATTTTCTTGCACAGTTGGATACTACCAGACATCCTGCAATGAGCGTCGCTGAAGCGCTTTCCTATGGAAAAGCGCTCACCGGTATTCATAACACTAATTCCAATTATTACCACGCGATGTGCGACCCGCTTTTCACATTAGCATTACCTCAAATAGGAGTGACCATCGATTCTATTCGCCCCGAGCCATTGGTGCCCCTTAGTCGCGCGAACACATACGGAAGAATTCACGCTCCTCGCACCAACCTTGACGGGACTGTCACCGCGGAAGTGCGAGGTTCTCCGGTCACGCGGGTTCATTACTGGGATAATGACCCGACTCAGCCATATTATTACACGAAACCCGGTTTATTGTTGTTTCGGGGTTTATCATCCATTCATGATACCAGCTATTCCGCACCGATGATGCTTCCCATCGACGCAACTTACGGCGATTCAAACGGTTCAATACAGGCGTTTGCAGAAGGGTCGTGGGGTATAAGTGTTGGATTGATGAAAAATGTCAGAATAGCTTACCAACCGAACACGGTAATCGACACGATACCGCCCACGATTAAGTTGTACATGAACTCCCGTGGTTTCCGGGATGGTGATATTGTAAACGATTCGCCGACCTTAATAGCGGATGTTGCCGATTCCAGCGGTGTGAATTTGACTGGTGAAGTAGGACACCGTATCATAGCGACGATTGACGGCCACGATTACGATTTTACCGAGCAGTTTTCATATTTAAATGACGACGTAACACATGGTGTTTTACAAACTCCGGTAGGTTATCTTGACCCAGGCAAACATCATTTACGGCTAATTGTGTTCGATGGTGCAAATAACCCCGGTACTGCGGAAGCTGACTTTCAGGTCGCATCTGCAACTTCTGAGGCGGCCCTGCGTAATCTGTTAAACTATCCCAATCCTATCAAAGGGAACACACAGTTTACATTTGAGTGTACGATACCCGGTACGGGTACGGTCGATATATACACAGTACATGGCACAAAGATTAAATCGGTTGGTCCATTTGCGGTAAGTGTCGGTTACAACTACAACCCGGACGCCAATTGGGATGCGCGCGATAAAGACGGGGTAGATGTTGCAAATGGTGTTTATTTATGGCGGCTAAAAGTAAGAGCGGACAACGGTACTTCCGTCGAAACTACAGGCCGGGCGGCAGTATTACGATAACGTAATCAATACGGAGGATGGAATGAAACGACTATTGGGAGCGGCGATGGCGGGAATGGTTTTACTTCTTGCTTACTCGCAAGCGAATGCGGCGGTATCGGATGCCGCAGCGCTGTTCCTGAGAATTTCACCGGGCGCGCGATACGGCGGAATGGGTGAAACGGGAGTGGCATTAGCGGATGACGCGAGTGCGACTTGGTGGAATCCGGCTGGTCTCGGTTTTCAAAATCAACGTCAGATAACGATGATGCATGCAAATTGGTTACCGCAATTCCACTTACCTGACCTGTATTACGATTTCATATCGTATGTCCATACTGTGCCGGAAATGGGAACCTTTGGTGGTCACCTGATTTTCCTGAATCTCGGAAGTTCCGTTCGAACGGATGAAACAGGACAGGAACAAGGAACGTTTTCGACTTATGAAGGTGCAGTTGGAGCCTCGTACGGAACGCAACTGAACCAGACCACAGCGTTAGGAATTAGCGCGCGTTTCATCTATTCACACTTGTCTGACCGTGGTGCCGGTCAGGAACGTGGTTCGGGTATTGCTACTGGTGTCGGTGTCGATTTAGGCGTTATGCATAAATTCAAAATTATCAAAGGCCTTCAGTTCGGCGCGAACGTTTCGAACATGGGACCGAAAATTTCCTATATCGACGTTGCCCAAGCCGACCCTATCCCGACCAACTTGAAAATCGGTTTAGCTTACAATCTTGTCGAATCGGAATTCAACAAATTAACGTTTGTCGGTGATGTCGATAAAGAGCTGGTACGTAAGTACGACGATGGTACTTCCGACCCGTTCTATGTCGCACTTGTGACGAGTTGGTTTCACGAGCCGTTGGTACAGGAAATGATTTACCACGTTGGTGGAGAATATTGGTACACCAATTTGGTCGGATTGCGTGCTGGTTACTGGTGTGACCAACAGGGTGAGGTCAAACCGTTGACATTTGGTGCGTCCCTTCAATATTCAGTTTATCGTTTCGACTTTAGTTACGTTTCGGCGGGAGAAGGGCATCCATTAACCGACACTATGCGTTTTTCGTTATCGATTGGATTATAAAGAATTGTCTGTAATAAGAAGCACTAACGAATTCCATCAAAATGGACAACACCATGTCGATTGACACTATTCAAAAAATGCGATTGACGTGGATTTTGGCTGTGTTTTTTTGCACCGGGTTTGCACTCGCTACGCCTCGCCCTTACCGGTTTCATAAAGTTCATGATTCTGGAATACCGCGTTCGGTGCAATCATCGCGTGATACGATGCGGGTGTTGGTAATCAGAGTTGATTTTCCCCGCGACACGCTTGCGACAACAACGGGAGATGGTGGATTCGATTTCGGAAACCGTGAGGGAAGAATAATCGATCCACCCCCGCATGATAGTGTTTACTTCCAACGTCAATTCCAATTTGTCAACAACTATTTCCATCAAGTTTCAAAAGGAAAAGTAACCCTGCTTGCCGATGTTTATCCTATTGGAAACCGCAACGCTTACCGGATGCCGGAACCGATGTGGCATTACCATCCGAGTTCTACTGACAATGAAGGAACCAATGATTCAATAACTCATCTTTGGAAGACAGCGTGGGATTCCGCTGCCAACGATTATTCCATCGCATTTTATAACGGTGATCATGTCAATCCGATTTCAAACTATGATTTATTTGTCGTGGTACATGCCGGTGGTGGAAATGAATACGATTTGGGCTTTAACTACACTCCATTCAATATCCCATCTGGATATATAACCCGTAGCGATTACGCAAAATACCTGAACATTTCCGATTCACGCGGCTTACCGTTGCGCGATAGTACGGTTTGGATACCGGAAGGAGCGTTACTTCCCGAACTATCGTCGCAAAAAATCGGTGACGAATGGGTCGACATCGGAAACGGAGGATTGTATTGTTTACTTATCGGTCGTGCGTTAGGACTACCGTTCCTTTATGACGTCGATGACGGCACTTCCCGCGTTGGACGTTGGAGTTTAATGGATCGTGGGTTCGGCACATTCTTCGGAATTCTTCCCGGGTACCCGGACGCTTACACAAGAGTAAGGATGGGATGGACGCAACCGGTTTCTGCGCCGCCTGCCGGTGATGTACAATTGCGGATACCCCAAGCGGATACCATTGCGCTACCTGAGGTGATGAGGTTTGAAGGTGCCGGGGATGAGTATTATCTGATGGAGGCGCGTAACCGTGATGTCGATTCACTCGACTATGCGTATGTATATGATGCCGCCGGTCATCGCGCGAAGCTTACCAATACGTATGGTATTGAACTCGACCCATCCGTGCCACTTGATTCGTTCGGGGTTATTGTACGTGCCGACAATTTCGAATTTGACACCCCCGGCAGTGGTGTATTGATTTGGCGAGTTAATGCTGTCGAAGAGTTACGACGCGAATCACTCGGTCTACCACTGAATACAGGTAACCCTCCTTATGTACTCAAATTAATCGAAGGAGACGGCTCTGAGGATATCGGTCAAAATTATGGGATGTTTTCACCCGGTAGCGGTACTGAAACCGGATCTCCTTTCGACGCTTATTTCAGAAATAATACCGAATGGTCGAATGCCAATAATGGCGATGCCGTCGTTCGGTTCGACCGCAATGTAAACCCACCTTCGATTTTAAGTAATGGAGCACCAGCGTCGTTTTCGCTTAGTCATTTTTCGCAACCCGGTAGGGTAATGACATTTTCTGTTTTTCGTGCACCACAAATATCCGGTGAAGTTCATTTGCGAATCCCGGCTTCGCCGACGCCAATGGTAGCAATACCTTTTGACGCTAATAGAGATGGACAAGACGAATTTTGGATAGCGGATAGCAACCTGTTATATGCATATTCTGCTAACGGTGTAAGCATGGGCACTTTACCAGTATCGTATGTTCGTCGCGACTCAGTTACGGGAAGCACTGTAGATTCCATTATGACTTATGTGGTTGCACGATTTTCCGCACCACCGGTACTGCGGATGTGTGCCGGGCAAAGTAGTGGTTCGTCGTACTTACTGCTCTATAGTGGATTCTCAGCGGGAGCAAGCAATCAGTTGGAATCGTACTTGGTTGTTCCAATTGACACAACTTTTACTCTCTCGTTGCTGGGAAGCGTTACGTTGAACAGTAGAGTAAATGCGATGGCGTATGATTCTCTCAACCGGAAATGGATAATAGGATTTGACACAGATTCTTTATGGAGAGTAAACATAAATCTTACCGGTAGCTCTCCGCCAAATGCAACGATCGGATTTCATACTACTTCGTTTGATACGGCGGGTAATCCAATCGAATTTGCCAAGCCAACAGATCTGACGGGACAGCCACACTTAACCGGTCTGTCAGTTGTAACACCATACGCCGCAGTAAATAACCGTCTTTATAGTCATAGTACCAGCGGGTGGAACCAACTTGGAATCGATACTCACAGCGATACAATTCAGTCACTTGCATGGACAACTGAGAATCTATTTGTCCTTACGAAATCGCAGTGGTGGTTGTGGGGCGGTACGACTTTGCGAACGGATTTTCCCCGTCGTGTAACTTCAGTTTCCACTCCTACAATGGCAGTTGCCGGACTTACCGCAGCAAATGACCCGATTATATGGTATGGTACGGAAACCGGTGAAATTTGGAACCTCATGCGCACTGGTTCCGATACCCATTATCCGATAGCAGTCGGAATTCAACCAGTGGATGGACTTGCGTTACTCAGTTCGCACTTAACCGGAACGGACTCGATACATCTTGGTGCGGTTTCAAGAGATGGCGGGGTTTATTTGACAACACTTCCATTGACTGGAATCACTGGTACAACGTGGGCTTGTGCGACCGGAACCGCTTCAGGAATTCCCCGCTACACGCCGGAAAAAGAGTGGTCGAATTCGGTTAATCAAGGGTTGGCTTTCGCTTTTGTGTGGCCGAATCCTATCCGTAATGGGCAAGCATTCATACGTATCGGAGCAAATCCGGCAGGAATGAATGGCGCGAAAGCTGAAGTATATGATATGCGCGGTGACCGTATCGCTACTTTAAAAAACCCGTATCCGGTCGAAGGTGGCGGGTATGAGTGGAAATGGGATGCCAGCGGTTGTTCACGGGGATTATATGTCATTCGTGTCAACGTACAGGGTTCGGCGGTTAAGTTGATTAAAGCGGCGGTGATACGATGAACCTACCCCGCTGCATCTATACTTTATGTTTCCTGCTTGTCGTGATGACTACTGTTCACGCCCAAGTGACCGATTTCAACCATGCCGACCTGAAATGGTACACGATTGAAGGGGTACACAATGTCGTGCATTATCACGAAGGGGCGGAACGTACCGCAAGAGTCATCCTAAAAATTTCCGACGAAGATTATCAACCGTTAGTCGATTTATATAAATATGAACCCGATACCAAAGTGCATTGGGTAATTTACGATACCGACGACTATGCGAATGGTGCGACTTATTTCCTGAACAACCGTATTGTCATTTGGGCACCAGCGCTGGATTTTGAATTTCGCGGTACACACAACTGGTTGCGCAATGTCGTGACCCATGAATATACACACATGATTCAATTAGGTGCCGCCCGGAAATGGACGCGCCAGATACCCGCGATTTATGGTCAGTATATCGACTATGAAAAGGAAACCCGACCGGATGTTCTGTACGGATTTCCGAATCGAATAGTCAGCTACCCGGTCACTAATACTGCCGTTCCCCATTGGTTCGCCGAAGGTACAGCGCAGTCGATGCGGCGCGGTATGAATTACGACTACCGCGATAGCCACCGTGAAATGCTTTTGCGGACGCGCGCGCTCGCCGGTGATTTATTAACACTTGATGAAATGGGTGTATTCGAGAAAACAAGTCTCGGCGGTGAGTTAGTTTATAACCAAGGATTTTCACTCATACAATACATCATCGACCGCTTTGGTGAACCGGCGTTGTATAATCTCTCGGTTTCGATGTCGAAACCGTTGATTTGGAGTTTCGACGCGGCATGTAAAGATGCGCTCGGCATTACCGGCCAAAAGTTGTATGAAGATTGGTCGCGGGCATTAACTGAAACGTACCGGGTACGTACGGAAACGATACGCCAGCATGAAGTTTCCGGTCGCCTTTTAGAAGAGGATGGATTTGCAAATATCTATCCCCGGTGGTCGGTTGATGGAACGAAACTCTATTTTATTTCGAACAAGGAAAAAGATTACTTCGGTGGCTCATCGTTAACGGAATACAACTTAGCGGACGGAAAAAAGAAGAAGCTCTTTAAGACAATGGCTCCTTTCACCATTCATCCTTCCGGTAAAGGGATTGTTTATTCCAATCAACCGTTGGAAAAAGGGCAATGCAGAATAGATGAGTTATTCTATTACAACATCGCTAAAGATAAATCTTACCAATTGACTTATAATCAGCGGGTGTCGCAACCGGATATTTCACCAGACGGCAAGCGGATGGCTGCAATTACGCAATCCGATGGAACGATGAACCTTGTGATATTTGCTTTGTCCGATTCAATAAAAGATAATATTCCGAAAAAACACCCGCTGCAAAAAACTGTGTTAACGCAATTTGGCGACGGTGAGCAACTATCCCATCCGCGGTTTTCGCCCGATGGCACCAAGTTGGTAATTGCGTATGCACATCAGCAGAATCGCGATTTATATATATACAATTTTACCGACAGCTCATTCACTAAACTTCGGGAGAGTAAGTGGGATGACCGCGATGCCTCCTGGTCGCACGATGGCAAGTGGATTTATTTCTCCAGTGACTCCACCGGAATTTGGAATGTGTACAGAATTAGTGTCGAGGGCGGCATTACCGAACCGGTAACTAACGTCGTTGGTGGCGCACTCTTCGGTGATGTTTCGCCGGATGGTTCCAAACTGGCTTTTTCCCGGTATGAATCGTCCGGCTACAAATTGGCGTTGCTCGATAAAGTCGATCCGGTCGACCGTGAAAACATGACCTATATCCAAAATTATTCGCAGGCGTTACCGACCATTTCCGTTCACGATTCTGTCGTAGTTAAAGAACCACCATCGACTCTTTATAAACCATCTTTTGAGAAGACTTATTTTTTGCCGCGAATTGCTTGGGATTACGGACGTTTCAAACCCGGGTTTTATGTTTACACGAACGACTTCCTTGAAAAACTGAATATGATTGGTGGCTTCGCCATGAATGGGAAGAGCGATTACGATTTGTACCTATCTACAGATTTCCATCAATTGCCACCGACGATATTCTTCGATGTGTACAATATAGTTCGACACGATTCGAAACGATTCGACGATCCGATGCGCATTATCGGCCAGACCGGAACCGGGGAAACTGCACAACCGATATATGCGCAGTATGGAATCAATTATAAATTCACTTTGCTGGAAGCGGAACTTGGTTTTAAGTACTTTTTGGATGAAAAGACGATTGCGAGTCTATACGGGGACTACTCACGGTATGCCGCCGCCCTTGAATTTGACGACGGGACCCCTGCGTTCGGCTATACGTATTTCAAAGGGCATAGTATAATTGGTTCGCTCGTACAAAGTAACATCACCCGAACGGTTTCGGATGATATTCATCCGACCGGTGGGTACCAATTCGGTGTTCGTGTCCAAAAGGCACAACACAACTACATTCAAGGGTTTACTGTCAATGCTGAAAAGTTAACTTTGCAGGAAGTATATACACCATACAACTATTGGCAACTTGAAGGCAGTGCAAATTATTATCAAAAGATTTGGCGGGGTTGGGTGATGTCTCCCTCAGTTAATGTCGGTTACATCGACCGCACTGTCGATCCGTTTTTAAATCTGTATGCCGGCGGTTTATATGGGATGCGTGGTTATTCGTTCTATTCTCTTGGTGGCACGCGAACTGCGATTGGACAACTCGTTCATCAATTTCCGGTCTGGTTGCCGGCAACCAAACACCAATGGTTAGGATGGCTACATCCCTCAGACGTTTACGCCAATGTGTTTGGCGATGTCGGCTCGGCGTGGTACAGCGATGTCAAACAAGCGAAATGGGTGCGTGACGTCGGTGCGGAAGTGCGCTTTGCCGCAGTCTCGGCGTATAGTTTTCCTACCGCGATATCGGTATCCGCGGCACGGGGTCTGGATCGCGTAACTGTATTTGAAAATGGCATTACGACTTCATATCAGCCGCAATGGCGGTTTTATTTCACGGTGTTATTTGGTTTTACCCAACCGCCTACTGGATTGCACATTCCGGAAGCGGGTAAGGGTTTACAATCGATGCTTTAATTGGAGGAAGTTCCATGTGGTATAAAGGAATATTAATCATCTTGGCGATGGCTACTTATGTTGCGGCTATCCCGTTAGCCGATACACCGGCAACCGGAAATGAACCACCGCTTCCGAAATCGTTGTATGAAATGCAACGTAAAAATGAAGTTCAAATTTTGGCTTCGATGGAAGGTGGCGTGGCTGCGGATTCTGCAACACTCGGCAATCCAAATAAACCGAACGTAGGAAAAGCTTTGTTGCTATCCGCCATTCTACCCGGTACCGGCCAACTCTATCTTGGTGAAACGGTTAAAGGTTATATCTTCCTTGGTGTAGAAGCGGCTGCGTGGGTGTTTGCAATCAATTATACCGTACAGGGTAATAATGCCGACCGCGATTTCAAACATTATGTCGATGCAAATTGGCATGAAGATTGGTATCGTTCGACTGAATACTCTTTCGCGATAATGGACACTCTACCGACGCGACAATCCGGTACGGCCTTTACGGGACAGTATAGCCAATGGCAAGGTCTTTCGTGGGATGAAAAATCACAGTACTTACCATCCAATTTTACCCATGAGTTACCGTCCAGCCATAACCAACAATACTATGAAATGGTTGGCAAGTATATGACACAATTCGGTTATGGTTGGGGCGACACTCACCCCAATGGTGCGCCGAATTATGACTCGACTAATGGCATTTGGAATGGCACAAGCCCGGAAGCAAGCCACTATGAAGATATGCGTTACACATCGAACAAACTGTTAAAGATGGGTAACAACTTCATGATGCTGGCAACATTGAACCACGTTCTGTCGGTAACTGATATGATTATCACATTACATTCGATGCACGATAAACAAGTATCGACTACACTCCGAATTGAACCCCGGACGATTAACAACGAAGTAGTCAATATGTCCACTTTTCGAGTGACATTCTGATGCGCTATTTGCTTATAACAATCTTGTTGGTGATTACCCTTGGCGGAGCGACGGCGCAACCTTTACCGTCGCATCCATCCCCGGGTTCAGGAGCGTTTTTTAAATCGCTGCTGATACCGGGTTGGGGACAATTATCGCAGGATCGGCCAAAAGCTGCAACTTTCTTCCTCGCATCCGAAGCAACTTTAATATTGACTTCGGTCGGAATGCAAACTTATGGGGGTTGGTTGCGGAATGATTACCGAGCCATCGCTGCGGCATCCGCCGGTATTCCCGACGGCGGAAATCGTGCGCACGGTATGTACGTCGATATGGGCAATTGGGATACCGCAGCGGAATTTAATCAGGCGAGGCAACGTGACCGTGATTACGGAAGGCAATATATAAGCGCTAATGACCAATGGAATTGGACAAACGACGCCGAACGGGAACGCTTTAAACACATCCGGTTAAACTCGGATAAAACATTGGATGCCGTCAAGTTCGCCGTCGGCGCTGTTGTATTAAACCATCTTGTTTCTGCAATCGAGGCATCGAGTTACACCCGGAAAAAAACCAACCCCAATATCGGAGTATCACTCGGGGGCACAACATCTCAACCAATGGCAAACCTTGCCGTAGTTTGGTAGTAAGAAAAGCGGCGCAAGCCGCTTTTTCCATTAATAGCCGAAGTGGAATTTTGTACAGTTTAATGAAACAACGAATCTTGGTTACCGGAGCATCGGGCTTTCTTGGCGGTCATTGCATTTTACAAGCACCACAAGACTTCGATGTTTTCGCTCTTTATCATACGAAGCGACCCGACACCGAATATCGATCGCATTGGTTCCAAGGCGATTTGCTCGATACAAACCTGCCTTCACAATTGCTCAATGATATCCGCCCGGAAGTGATAATCCACAATGCCGCACTATCGAAACCCGATGACTGCGAACGGGAACCCGACCTTGCCAATGAATTGAACGTAGAAGCTACTGACCGGCTCGCCTCCATCGCAAAAAAAATACATGCAAAGTTCATTTTTCTCTCTACTGATATGGTATATGATGGTGAGAATCCCCCTTACATGGAAAACTCACCTACAGAACCAGTTTGTCTTTATGGAAAGACGAAGGTACTCGGTGAGCAAAAAGTGTTGGCCCGTTCAGAACAAAATCTTGTCGTTCGGTCGGCGGTAATGTATGGTTCGAAAGGAATATTCGGATCTAATTTTGCCTTAACGATGATTGATTTGTGGAAACAGGGTCAACCTGCACCAGTATTTATCGACCAAATTCGGAGCCATGTTTCGGTTAAATGGTTAGTAAAGGTGTTGTACTCATTCGCACTTGATAGCTGTGCAGGTCGCGTCAATCTTGGTGGTGCAGAACCGTCAAGTCGAGCTGTGTTCGGGCATTGTCTCGCCGAGTATCTTGGGTATTCCGATTCGCTGTTGACTGAAACGTCTTATCTTGGTAAGTTGCAAGGACGAAGACCGCGAGATGTTTCATTCGATATTCAAGTAAGTAAATCACTACTGAAAGACAATAATCAACCGCTCACTCTTACTCAAGGTTTTACTCAAGAGTGGCCGGAGAAAACCGCATAACATGAACTCAAGCGAACGAGAAACCCAACCCTACTTAGCTCTGGCCGGTAATATCGGCGTCGGTAAAACGACCATGACGACGTTGCTTGCAGAACGGCTCGATTGGGATCCGTGGTTTGAACCGGTATTTGACAACCCCTACCTCGATGACTTCTATGCCGATATGCATCGGTGGAGTTTTCATCTCCAAATATTCTTCTTATCCAAGCGGTTTGAAGCACAGAAGCAAATTCTTGACAATATGCGCCCTTCCGTGCAGGACAGGACTATCTATGAAGATGTCGAAATATTCGCGCGCACACTACACAAACAAGGGTTTATGTCTGACCGGGAATATGAGAATTACTCTTCGCTTTTTCAGTGTATGATGGAGTACTTACGGCCACCGGACGCTATCGTATACTTGCGTGCTCCGGTAGATGTACTTGTAGATAGAATTTCTACACGTGGCCGTGATTCGGAAAAAACGATTGCACGGGCATACCTCGAAGAATTGAATAATGCCTATGAAGGTTGGATTGAACGCGCTAAATCGATAACCCATGTACTCATATTCGATACGGCGGAAGTTGATAACGAAGGTGCGGAAGCCCTTGCTGACCGTATCATCGCACACCTCCGCGCAAGTCCACAATTGACGTTCCTCCCATTCGCTTGAAGAAGTTACATTTTCCGCCGTACATTAACGCTGGGGCTTCAGCGAAGCTATATGCGTTAATACCGGCTGGAAACGACCAATTCGGTCATCGAGTTTGAATTCATGACGAATACCACATTTAAAGTCTTACAAATCGACCATATCGGTGTTGCAGTAAAACAATTTTCACCGCTCGCGAATTTTTTCACCCTGTTGGGTATCGAGAGTGTCGGTAAAGAATTGGTTGCGGATCAACACGTAGAAACAGAAATGTTCGATGTAAACGCCGTCCATTTAGAACTTCTTTTACCTACGGATGACCAATCGACCATCATGAAATTCATAGAGAAACGAGGCGAAGGTTTTCATCATATCGCATTGCGCGTGGATAATTTGGAGAATGCACTTGCTTTTTTGTCGGAACGAGGGATTCAACTCATAGATTCGTCGCCTCGTAGGGGCGCCGGTGGAAAAAGAATTGCTTTCCTTCATCCAAAATCGACGGGTGGAATATTGGTCGAGCTATCGCAGGTGGTTACTGAATTTTAATACTGAGTACCGGGGGGAGACCGGAGTAATATCATGAGTCAAAAAGTCGATCCCAAATGGAGCTTTTCCACACTGGTATGTCATGGAGCGGGCGGTTCCGACCCGCAAACCGGAGCGCACGCCAAACCGATATACCAAACATCTACCTTTGCTTTCCGTGATGCGGATCACGGTGAAGCACTATTCAAAGGTACTGAAAAGGGATATATCTATAGCCGTCTTGGCAATCCTACAATTCAGGCACTCGAACAGGAAATTGCAGCTCTTGAAGGGGCTGAAGTCGGTGCGGCATTTGCAAGTGGTATGGCGGCCATTAGTGCCGTGTTGTTGGCATACTGTTGTGCCGGTGACAATTACGTCTGCACTATGCCGATATACGGTGGTACCCACGCACTCGGCATGAAGGTGCTACCCCATTACAATATCGAACCACGGGAAGTGAATTGTTGCGACCTTGCCGCAATAGAAGCAGCAATCGACGAACATACGAAATTGCTTCTGATCGAAACACCCGCGAACCCGACCATCAGATTAGTGGATATCGAAGCTTGCGTCGAAATTGCTCATCGGAAAAACATCATATTAGTCGTAGATAACACCTTTGCCACCCCGTTTTTACAGCAACCCTTGAAAATGGGGGCGGATATTATCGTGCATTCCGCTACCAAATATATTAGCGGTCACGGTGACACCGTAGCGGGCCTCGTTGTTGGCTCAGCGGAGTTAATGGAGCCGGTGATATTAATTCAGCATGAAGTCGGCGGGGTAATTTCACCATTTAATGCGTTTTTACTACTTCGTGGGTTAAAAACACTCGCCATACGTATGGAGCGTCACTGCTTAAATGCGATGAAGGTTGCTCAGTACCTATGTTTTCACCCGAAAATCGACTATGTTTTGTTTCCCGGGCTAACTACCCACCCTGAACATGAGCTGGCTAAACGTCAAATGAAGGATTTTGGTGGGATGCTGGCTTTTGTTTTAAAAGGGGGTAGAGACCCTGCGAAAATAGTATTAAATAATGTTAAATTAGCTACCAACGCAGTTTCACTTGGAGATTGCGATACTTTGATTAGCCATCCCGGTTCAACAACGCACAGCAGTTTCAGCGATGACGATTTACGTGGTGCTGGTATGGATCCCGGTCTCGTACGCTTATCCGTTGGTATTGAAGATTACCACGATATTATAGACGACTTAGGTCAAGCGATGCGTCTCATTTAAACAAGGAGAAAGACTATGGTTCCGGTTAGAGAGGTCATGGAATCCTCCCGGTTAACCCGAGGAATGAAGGAAGAATTTGTTGTTATTTTGACCGACATTGCCGAGTTACTCCGGTTTTCCAAAGGTGAAAATGTCATTCGGGAGGATGGCAGAGATCGCGATTTGTATCTCTTAGTCGATGGAAAAGTTTCCATAAATCTCTTCGTCCCGGGTACGCTTGACAGAATGGAATCGATTGTCACACTTCGTTCGGGACAATTATTCGGTGAATTTGCGTTAATAGACGCCGCGCCGCGATCAGCTTCAGTTAGGGCGGATACCGATATCGCAGTGTATAAATTTACTGCGGAAAAATTGATACAAGCTTGTGAAAACGACTATGAATTCGGCTATCGTCTTATGCAAAATTTAGCGGCGATTCTTGCTTCACGTATTCGCGATACCACTTTATTAGTGCGGAATAATATCGTCTGGTGAGACAAGTATGACTGATCGTAAACGGGCAGGAGGGGATTCTCCTGCCCGTTCTCATTCACCACAAACCGAATCGATTCCACTTGCCGACAAGTTGGAAATGCTCCCTACTGCGCCCGGTTGCTATATATTCAAAGATTCAAAGAGCAAAGTAATATATGTCGGGAAAGCAAAGTCGCTGCGAAACCGTGTACGAAGTTATTTTTCCGGCAGAAGCGACGGACGCCACCTCTTTCATCGTCTGGTAAATGCGATTCGCGATTTGGAAACGATTGTCGTAGAAAATGAAACGGAAGCATTAATCCTCGAAAATAACCTTATCAAATTTCACAAACCGAAGTACAACGTCGATCTTAAAGACGACCGTAGTTACCCATACTTAAAAATTACGAACGAACCGTTCCCGCAAATGTATTTGCAGCGCCACCCCAAGAACGATGGTGCGCGCTACCTTGGCCCATTTATGGAAGTAACTGCCCTGCGCGGAATCATTCGTGAATTAAAAAAAACATTTCGAATTCGAACTTGTGAATACGCGATAAACGATGACAGTATCGCGAGAAAAAAATACAAGGTCTGTTTACAATTCCACATCAAGCAATGTGATGGCCCCTGCGAAGGGTTGATAAGCGAAAATGAGTATCAGGCAAATGTAAAAGCCATCGTCGATTTACTGAATGGACGTACCGCTGGCATCGAAAAGCGATGGACAACACGGATGCAGGAGTTGTCCGAAGAGAAACGGTTCGAAGAAGCTGCTACCTACCGCGATCAACTTCGCGCTATCCAACATCTTGCCTCGCGGCAAAAGGTGCTCTCGGTTGAACCTTATGACCGGGATGCAATAGGCCTCTACCGTACCGACGATGAAGCTTGTATCGCATTGTTACGCATCCGCAATGGTAAAATGGTGGGACGGTTGCACTATTTCCTTGATCAAATCGAACCGGAAACTGGTGAACCGGAAGTGTTATCGACTTTCTTCCTCCATTACTATACAACCGCAGAGTTACCACCAGAAATTTTGGTCCAAGCTGAATCCGACGAATGGTTTACGGTCAGTGATGCACTTAAGAAACTTCGGGGATCCACTTGTAAAATCGAAACGCCAAAAATTGGTGATAAAGCCGGACAGGTTCGCCTTGCAATTGCCAATGCTGAATTGTTGTTAGGACAAAAACTTCTCGAACGCCAAAAACGCGAATTTGTCCCGCAAAGTATGAAGGGGTTGCAAGAACTATTGTCGCTCGAAAAACCCCCGACGAGAATAGAATGTTTTGATATTTCACATCTTGCCGGGACCGGCACTGTTGCCTCTATGGTATGTTTCATAAACTCCAAGCCGACACGTTCGGAATATCGTAAATTTATCGTAAAAACAGTCGAAGGTATCGACGATTTTGCTTCCATGCACGAAGTGGTTGCTCGCCGCTATAAACGGGTCCTTGCCGAAGAGAAACCACTACCTGATGTTATTCTCATCGACGGTGGTAAAGGGCAATTGACGGCTGTGCTGGAGGCGTTAAACGAAGCCGGAATACCTAACCAACCGGTATTGGGAATTGCCAAACGAATAGAAGAGTTGTTTCTTCCCAACGAGAGTGAATCAAGGATACTTCCACGTACTTCAAGCGTTCTACGTTTGTTACAGCAAATTCGCGACGAGGCGCACCGGTTTGCGGTAACTTTCCAGCAAAGTAGGCGCAGTACTTCTCTTAAATCACGTTTGGAAGAAATACCCGGTGTCGGTGAGTCACGGCGGAAAGCGTTGTATCTTCGTTTTGGCAGTATCACTGCGATTCGTAAAGCCCCGCTGGAAGAAATCGCCGAAACCGCGGGCATTGGCACAAAGCTTGCTGAAACTATTCTTGCGGCATTAGCCGAACCGAAGAAAGAACAACCTGATGTGGATAGTTTGTAATGGTGAATAACGATGACTAATAGGAGACAATATGAAATTCAATAGTGTTATTAACCGGATTTGGAAGAAGTTTACAATAACTGCATTACTTCTTCTGATTGCAGTAGTCGCATTTACTACGGGTAACGAATCGCGGACAGCGCTGGTCTATCCGCCGTTCAAGCACACATGGGGCGTCGTTCGCGCCACTCCTGCGAAGCTCTTTATGCTAGTCGGAAACCGTGCGAAATTTGCCGAACCGATGGGCCTCGCTTGCGTTCGTCTGGAAAGTTGGGTCGATCCGAAAGTTACGGGCGCCGATGATGAAGTTGTAGTGTACGGTATAAACTCCAATCAGAACATGGTGATTTACAATAAGTCGATGTTCGAATTGGGCATCTATGGCGAACACGAGACCGGCAGCGCGCAGCTAAACCATCCGTGGGGAGTGGCGGCAAATGGCTTGGGACAGGTCTATGTTACCGATACCGGGAATAACCGGGTTGTGAAAATGTTTAATCCGAAATCGGAATTGCGGTACGTTAGCTCGTGGGGAACTCAAGGAAGCGACTTCGGGCAATTCAATCAACCGCGTGGAATCGCACTTGATAACTACGGCAAAGTATATGTTGCCGACTTTCTGAATAACCGAATCCAGATATTTGATTCGGGCGGAAAGTATCTTCGTTCAATTTTCGGATTATTCGGACCGGCGGCGGTTGCCGCAATGGATGCGAATGAACGCTGGAGTTACAGTTACGGGCCTAGCCGCGAAGAATTTTTGATTGTTGTCGACTCGCTCGACTCGCGGGTGTCAAAATATTCGCTTGATGGAAAACTGTTAAAACGTGTTCTTGCCAGCGATTGGGGAGTAAGCTCTGCGCAAATGCAATTCGTTGCCATCGACTATTTTTCACAATCGTTACTAACCGACCGCAAAAACAACTGTATTTGGAAATTGGATCGCGACTTGAATTTACTTTGCAAATTCGGGCAAAAAGGAACTGCTGATTACCAGTTTGACGATCCCCGTGGGATAACACTGTACCGTAGATTTGGACAAATTTTTATCGCCGAACATGAAGGGGCGCAGTATTATTGGGTCGGTGTCGATTTAATGAATCCTCAGGCGAACTGGGATGAAAAAACACGAATGATGTCCATCACGGGCAATCTGAGCGAGACAGCGTTCATCGACATCGACTTACTAGACGCATCCGATAAATTAGTAACTCGTATAGGCATGACCCGCGGTTTTGCTGGGCCGTTTAAACTTGTGTGGGACGGTACGGTTCGTAATTTTCCTAAGAATGGGTTGACTGATGCTGAACAAAATCAGGCATCCCGCTATCAAGTTGGGAATCCGGTTCCTCCCGGTGAGTACAAAGTGAAAATTAGTTCGAAAGCGACGTATTCATCCATCAAAGATTTTGAACAAGTACAAACGCTTCCGGTTACGTTGTGAAGCGTTGAATCGAAGATATGACTGGAAAACTTCATCACGTTGAGATTTATGTGAGCGATTTGCAAAAGTCGCTTGTATTCTGGGAATGGTTCCTGTCCCAATTGGGTTATACGGAATTTCAAAAATGGCCCGATGGATGTAGTTTTCGGCTTGAAGAAACCTATATTGTATTCGTTCAGACTGAGGCACGGTTTCTTGATACCCCTTTTCACCGATGCCGTTCCGGACTGAATCATCTCGCATTTCATGCAGCTTCGCGCGAACAGGTGGATGAAATGACGAATGAAGTTCGCAAGCGTGGATATACTATCCTGTATGAGGATAGGCATCCTCACGCGGGTGGTAATAACTATTACGCATTGTTTTGTGAAGATCCGGATCGCATTAAAGTCGAATTAGTAGCACCATGACCAAAAAATCGTCAGAAACGATGAATTGCACATCTTTGCAAGCAATTTTGCTTGCTGAAGCCGTTATTTCGTTACAACGATTCGAACCTGATATGTGGAAGAACAAGTTTAGAATCGCGTTGGATGGTTATGTCAGCGATGTGTGGCTTTACGAAGCGATCCTACAAAGTTATCTGTTCTTAGGTTATCCTGCCGCCATAGAAGGGTTACGCACTTTGTCCGAACTCGTCGACGGTAAATCGCTCAATGAGTTCGAACCTTGGTCTAAATACGCTAAAGAGTGGTTGATTCGCGGCGCAGGAACTGCCGGTGAGGTGTATCGCCACCACCTTGGAACGCTGCTAACCCGGTTGGAAAAAGTGACACCGGAATTGACTGAATGGATGATTGTCGAAGGGTATGGTAAAGTGCTTTCCCGGCCACGCCTCCCATTACCGGTTCGGGAATTCCTGTTAGCAGTGCTGTTAGGGGAGGGTACTTTCATCCGACAATTTGAAGCTCACTTGCATGGCTGCCAGAATGTCGGAACACCAAAAGAGTGGCTCCTCCATTGGTTCGACAATAACAAGTCACCGATGAACGAGGAAGCAAAACCGGTGTGGCAAAAGTTTAGAGATAAATACTTATGAACGACATGGCACAAACGAATTTTCCATCCTGCAAAAAAGTATTGTCTTTTGTTGTTCTACTCATGGTATTCCTCACTGGTTGTAGTATGACTTCGCTCACGATGAAAGCCACAAAACCCTTGATACGGAACGCATTTCTCGAAGTGATGGATGAACCGGATCTCACTATAGCCCGTACCGCGATTGAGAGCGATTTGAAACTTTTAGATGGTGTATTACGGGAACGTCCCAACGACCGCGAACTGCTCACGATGTCGGCGATGGGGACATTTGCGTATTCGTACGCCTATGCTGACGATGATTCTTCTCAGCGCGCGAAACTGCTGTACCAAAGAAGCATGGAATATGCGTTACGTGGTTTGAAAACTTACGGATTCGAAGCATCGACAATGAATGCTCCAGTCGAAAAAATCGAGCAAGAGATAGCAAAATTACCTACGCAAGCCGACCCGTTCTTATTCTGGTACAGTTTGTCGTCAGCTATGAATATCATGCTTTCCTTGGATAATCCCAACCGGCTGGCGGATTTGCCCCGGATTGAAGCCATTATGAAATTGGTTAGAAGCCGTGATTCAACGTATTTTTATGGGGGTGCCCCCCTTTTCTTCGGGGTATTAACCGGTTTCCGACCCAAAGTCCTTGGTGGAGACCCCGTGCAGGCGGAACGGGAGTTTGATCAGTGCCGTTCAATTTCAGACAATAAGTTTCTTTTGGAACGGGTCTTCCGCGCCCGCTATTTGTGGGTTTCAGTATTGGATGAAACCAAATTCCGTACCGAATTACAGTACGTTATCGATGCCCCGGACGACATATTACCGGGCAATAAACTTTTGACAGCTATCGCTAAGGCGAAAGCAAAGAAGTATCTTTCACGAGCCGGAGATTGGTTCTGATTTATCGAAGTCCGTGTTCGATTTGAGATTTGACTCGGGCGGGCGCTTAAGTCCGCCCATTAACTATAACAATTTATCTTAAATTCATAAGTATTTCTTTTTTTGTAAGTAATATTTAGGAAGGAACCATGAAACGATTCGCATTTCTTTTACTCTTAGCTTTATGTGTGCAGGTGGTTTTGGGTCAGACCGAAATAAAATTCGCAACGGTCGCACCGGAAGGGACTGCGTGGATGAAGACCATGCGTCAAATTGCGAAAGAAGTAAAAGAACAAACGAATGGACAAGTAACATTTCGATTCTATCCGGGTGGAGTGATGGGTGACGAAACCGAAATGTTGCGTAAGATTCGTATTGGCCAACTTCATTCCGGTGGTTTTACCGGAAATGGTCTTGGTGAGATTTATTCGCCGGTTCGTGTGTTGGAAGTACCTTATCTATTTTCCGACGTTGGAGAACTGGACACCGTCGTTTCCGTTATAACACCGGAGCTGGAAAAAGGTTTGTTCGAAAAGGGGTATGTCTTACTTGGTTGGTCGGATGTCGGTTTTGTCCACTTTTTCTCGAAAGATCCAATACGATCTTTGAATGACTTTCGCGGAAAACGGATTTGGATGTGGCAGGGCGATCCGCTCGCACGGGCGTTTTTCAAAAGCTATGACGTGAACCCTATTCCATTGGCGCTGACCGATGTACTCACGCAATTGCAAACCGGTATGATTGATGTCGTGTATGCTAGCCCGTTAGCGGCAATCGGTCTGCAGTGGCAAACCCGTACGAAATATGTCACAGAGCAACCGATGACTTATGCCAGCGGTGCCGTATTGCTTGCAAAACCAAGTTGGGATAAATTAAATGTCGACCAGCAGAAAATACTGAAATCAATTTCGACGAGGTTGCTCAGGCAGTTGACTTTGCAGACACGAAGTGATAATGAAGAAGCGATGCAGACGCTTCAAAATTCCGGTTTGACGATAACACCAATGCCGCCGGAAGCAGATCAGAAACATCTTGAAGAAATCGGACAACGAACGCGAAATCAGCTTGTGAATCAACTGTATTCAAAAGACTTGCTTGACAAAGTCGAAGCGACACTTGAACAATATCGGGCTAATCGGTGAATGTCATCCGTATTATCGATAAAATAGTCCTTCGAATAATCGAAGGTGCTATTATTTTCGTCCTCGGATTCATGCTGTTGGGGCAGTTGTATCAGGCAATTGCCCGAAACGCGTGGGGAGGAGGAATTGAGTCGCTCGATATCCTGATGCGATATGGTGTGGTTTGGTTGGGGTTGCTTGGTGGTGTTATCGCCATGCGTACCGGAAATCAAATTCGCATCGACTTAATGACCAAATTATCGCCCCCCAAAGTGCGCCGTTGGCTCGAACCATTCACTTCACTTGCCACCGTTGTTATTTGTTTACTGATGGCAAAGGCATCACTCTCAATGATTGCCAGCGAATCAGCGGCGGGAACGAAATTATTCGGCGAACATACTGTCGTTCCTTTCCTCTGGATTTATCCCATCGGTTTTAGTTTGATTGCATTGCAAGCGCTGATACGAAGTATTTACACTGCCGTAACCGGTAAGTTCGAGGTGCCGCGATGACATTGATTATCGCTGCATTCGCACTATTAGCTATTGCCGGTGCTCCACTCTTTGCGATATTCAGTGGGTTATCGGTTTTCCTCTTTCACAATGAAGGCGTCGACCCTGCTGCGGCGATTATCGAGTTCAATCGTCTTGCCAGCCAACCGATTCTGATTTCCATTCCGTTATTTACTTTCGCCGGTTATTTGCTTGCCCGCTCGAATGCTCCAAAACGTCTAATCCAACTTTCCCGCGCATTTGTCGGTTGGATTCCCGGCGGGCTTGCCCTTGTAACTTTGATTTCTTGCGCGATATTTACTGCATTCACCGGTGCCAGCGGTGTTACCATCATAGCTATCGGCGGCTTGATTTATCCCATCCTGATTCAGGAAAAGTATCCCGAAAAGTTTAGTCTCGGTTTGGTGTCTGCTTCCGGATCGGTCGGGTTACTGTTCCCTCCGTCCCTGCCGGTGATTTTGTATGGTATCGTAGCAAAAACCTCGGTAGATCATCTTTTTATCGGCGGGTTATTACCGGGCATTATTTATATGATGTTCATCGCGGTTTATTCAATTAAAGTAGCGATGCCATTAGATCGGATTCATTTCGATTGGAATAATGCATGGTTGGCTTTGAAAGAGGCAAAATGGGATTTGCCCCTCCCGTTTATCATCCTTGGTGGAATTTATACCGGAAAGTTTACTGTTGCCGAAGCTGCCGCGATAACCGCTGCCTATGTTCTAATTGTGGAAGTGTTTATCCATCGGGAAGTCTCGATTACGAAAGAGTTGCCGAAGATTATGCGTGATAGCATGATACTTGTCGGTGGTATCAAGTTGATTTTAGGATGTGCGCTCGGCTTTACCAGTTATCTAATCGATGCTCAGATACCAAATCGCATGTTCGAGTGGATAAGTACTTTTGTTCACAGTAAGCTTGTCTTCCTCCTGCTCCTGAATGTATTTCTGCTACTGGTCGGAACAATGATGGATATTTTCTCGGCGATTGTCGTCGTCGTTCCGCTGATTATTCCCATTGCATTGGAATTTCAAGTCGATCCGGTACACCTCGGAATTATCTTCCTGACAAATCTCGAAATCGGTTATCTCTCACCGCCGGTTGGAATGAATTTGTTTATGGCAAGTTACCGGTTCGGTGTGCCATTATTTAAACTGTACCGAGTCGCTCTTCCGTTTTTAATTATCATGCTTCTTGCACTACTCTTGATAACCTATGTACCGGCATTGACGCTGGAACCAATCAAATGGTTCTTCCCCAATGAAGTCGTACCAAAACTGCCATGAATCGAGTAACTACTACGCGAAACCATACGAACCGAAGTAGTGGACATATCATTTATAGAATCAAAAAACATATCACTTTGATTCTGTTTGTGGCATTTTTTGTTTTCATGTTCCACGATGCTTATTCCAAATCAAAAGCCGAAATCGCGTTGGATGCTGCGCTATCCGGCAATGAAACTACCGCAGTGATCGATTATAACACCGCATTAGCAGAGAACCCGAACGATTTTGTGAGTGCGGCGAATTGTGCAATTCTGCTTGGCCGAACCGGGCAGGACGATAAAGCCGAAGCGATGTTTCGAAAAGCGCTGGGTTTAGACAATAACCGGGTGGTAAATACCGCTTTTGCCGAATTTCTTTTAAATCGAAACCGGGCACAGGAAGCACTCCCCTACGCCGAGCGGGGTGGGAATGATCCGCACGGTTACGGCGGTGTGATTCTCGGTAAAATCGATATCGCATTAGGAAAAAATGAAGAAGCAATCCATGCGTTCACTAATGCTCTCGTGAATAACGAGCATTTAGATCAGGCATTCGACGACTTAATTCCATTGTTGATGGCAGATGGGAACTACGAGACCGCGGCGAAATACTTACGCGGTGCTTTGACCGATTTTCCAGAACCCGGTGCGTTGTATTGGTATGGTGTCATCTCTGAGAAAAAAAATGACGTTACTACTGCAATCCGGGAATATGCCCATTACATCGAGCTCTATCCTCGTGGAAAGTACCGCTCGAAATGTATCGACCGATTAAAAGAATTAAAGCCGGCGGTCGATTATGATGCGGCGGTTAACCGGCGATTGCAAGAGTATCTGCGGATCCCGGCTGATGCAATGGGTGACCGGGTTTTGGTGGCTGGCCGTCGTTGGGTATATAATGTAAAATGGAAATTTCTTCACCTCGGAACTATGGATGTTGAAACGATTGAAAAAACAACCATCAATAACGAACCGGTTTGGCATCTCCGATATATTCTAAAAAGCAATCCCTCAATCCCCTTGGTGAAAATTGATGACACCTATGAAACGTATGTAGATCCGGCTTTTCGATACACGCATCGTTATTTTTTGATATCGAATAAAAATAGTCTGTTGGATCGAAAGTTCTACGACTTTTCGTTGGAACAAGGGTGGTTCCATGCCAGATCCACTGACGATGACGGAATCTTATTCTACGTCGAAAAAGATTTGCCCTTCGATTTGTACGATGGGATATCGGTGTTGACATGGGCAAGATTGATAGTGTCAAAGAATAAACCGGGGAGAGCCATTACGGTTGTCGATGAGGATTACAAATATTCAACGATCCTGCCCGGAATTACAGACGATGACATCAGCATTAATGGTCATCATTATCATACCAGAACATTTAATGCTCAGATTAACTATGTTGGTATCGCCGGTCTTACCGGTAAAGCAGTTGGTTGGATAACTGCAGATTCTGAATCGTTGCCAGTACGTGCTTTATTTGAAATTACGATTGGTTCAATTGAATTAAAATTGGATCGGGTTGAAGGAAAATAACTCAATGCCGTTACCTTCTGTTATAGAACAATTATTAGGCATTAAGATACCGATTATTCAAGCAGGAATGGTTTGGACGAGCGGCTGGAAGCTTGCCGCTGCCGTTTCTAATGCCGGTGGATTAGGGCTGATTGGTTCGGGTTCGATGAAACCGGAACTGTTGCGCGAGCATATCCGTAAGTTACATAATGCCTCGAATAAAACATTTGGCGTAAATGTGCCGCTTTTACGCGGCGACTCCGAACAGTTAATTGCAACGGCGCTTGAAGAAGGTGTGCGAGTATTTTTTACATCCGCAGGTAACCCGAAAACATTCACTGGTTTATTGAAATCCAAAGAATGTATTGTCGTTCATGTCGTTCCTTCCGTGAAGTTTGCCCAAAAAGCCGAAGCGGCGGGGGTCGATGCTGTGGTTGCGGAAGGCGTTGAAGCGGGTGGTCATAATGGCGCTGACGAAATCGGTACGTTGCCGTTAATTCCGCAGGTAGTGGATGCTGTTCATATCCCGGTAATCGCTGCCGGTGGCATCGCCGATGGTCGTGGTATCGCGGCGGCATTGTGTCTTGGTGCTGTAGGCGTCCAGATCGGAACGAGATTCGCCGCTACACAGGAAGCGTCTTGTCATCCCGATTTTAAGCAAGCCATCTTGAATGCTGAAGATAATTCAACGCTCCTTACTCTACGCAAAATTGGCAATGCCCGGGTAATCCGAAACGAATGGGCTACCCGCGCGTTGGAAGCCGAATGTAATGGCGCTTCACCGGAAGAATTGAGAGCATTGCTTGGCGAGAAACGCGAGCGATTGGGTATGTTCGATGGCGAGATGAATGAAGGTCAACTTGAAGCGGGACAAGGTGCTGGTCTGATTAACGATTTACCCAATGCGTTTGAATTGACTCAAAGGTTATGGGCGGAAACGCTGGTTGTGCTAAAATCGTTATCTTAAAGTGAATGCTTACGGACAGGTAAGAAAAACTGGGGACAAAATGAAACTGTTAGTAACGGGTGGTGCTGGATTTATCGGCTCAAATTTCCTTTATTTACTGTTTGCCGAGCGCAAGGACTGGCGCGTCGTAAACGTTGATGTGTTGACGTATGCCGGTAACCTTGAAAATCTTACGCTGATTGAGAGTTGGAAAAATTACCGGTTTGTGAAAGCTGATATTTGTGACCGAAACGCTCTCAATCCGTTATTCGAAGAAGAAAAATTCGACGCGATAATCAATTTCGCCGCTGAATCTCACGTTGACCGCTCTATCCTTGACGCGGATATTTTTGTTCGTACGAATGTTGCTGGTACTCAAACGTTATTAGAACTTGCCAAGCAATGGAAAGTCGGACGTTTCTTGCAAGTGTCCACGGATGAAGTGTATGGCTCACTTGGAGCGGAGGGGCTTTTTACCGAGACAACGCCCCTCGCACCGAATAGCCCGTACAGTGCGGCTAAAACAAGTGCCGACCTTTTTGTTCGGGCATACCATCATACGTTTGGAATGGATACCGTTACAACCCGTTGCAGCAACAACTACGGCCCGTATCAGTTTCCCGAAAAACTAATTCCGTTGATGATACAGAATGCACTCGAAAATAAATCGTTACCGGTTTATGGTACTGGGAAAAATATTCGCGATTGGTTGCAAGTCGAAGACCACTGTCGCGCGCTATTGCTGGCATTGGAACGCGGGAAGAGCGGTGAAGTATACAACATCGGGGGCAACAATGAACAGTACAATATCGATATCGTAAAATTAATTCTGTCGATTTTGGGAAAATCGGAATCGCTCATTCGTTTTGTTCCCGATCGTCCCGGTCACGATTTGCGTTACGCAATCGATGCGTCGAAAATTAAACGCGAACTGGGATGGGAGCCGCGCCATTCGTTCGATACCGGTTTGAAAGGCACGGTGGATTGGTATTTGAATCACCGCGAATGGGTCACAGGTATTCTTACGGGTAGTTATCAAGCGTATTATGCCCGGCAGTATGCGGCACGGTTGGCGGCAGGCACGAAGTGAACACCCTATATAGTAAACCGGTGCGGATAATTGGCGATTTCATCGGATTGATGCTCGCATATATCGGTACGTTTTACTTACGGACTGAGTCAGGTTTATTCATTGTTCGCCAGACCGAACAATTTTATTTGCAGTCACCCGGAATTTTCGTAACCGGTGCATTAATGTCGGGAACATGGCTTGTCTTTTTTTATGTCCTGGGTCATTATTCCAGCATCTACACAACCCGCTGGCTTGACAACTTTAAGAAAATATCTCTAACCGTGTTGCTTGGTGGTTTGATTTTGTTTTGGTTAACATTCGAGGCGGAAAGTCCGCTTCCATCAAGTCGCTTGGTCATTATTAGCTATGGTTTGGGAATTGCCGTATTTTGTGCGACTATTCGCTCGCTGTTATTCCTGATGCAACAGTTGCGGTGGCGTTCCGGTAAAGATTTATTACGAACGGCAATTATCGGCTATGGCAGATGGGCGGATGTGCTTGCCGATGAATTTTCCAAACGGCGTGAAAATGGACACGAGTACATAGGTGCAATTCAGCTCCCCGGTTACGAAGGGAAAATGCCGGAACCGGTGTTGGGACACTTTCACGATTTAGAGAAAATTCTTTCGAAAAATCATCTTGATTGTGTCGTCTTGGCTTGGGAAACGGGGCATGCCGAAGAAGTATTGCAGGGTATTATGATTTGTAATCATGGCCGGGTACAAGTTCAAGTCTGTCCCGATTTACGCGACAGCGCTGCTTCGTGGGCGCGATTGCAGACCCGTGATGATTTACCGTTATTTGTTGTCAAATCTGATTTTCATCCCAATTGGGAGCGACTGCTAAACCATGCAGTCGGAGGTACAAATGCTTGATTTACGCAAAATGCGTGAAGATATCGATTCCGTGATTACCGCGATGGCAAACCGCAACGCGGCTCATCTACCAATTCGTGAATTGATTGCGAAAGACGATAACCGGCGTCAACTCCTTACCCGCACGGAGGAATTACGGGCGCGGTTGAATAAAGAATCGAAAGAGTTAGGTAAAAAAGTAAAAGAAGGTAACGACCCGGCAGCACTGAAAGCGGAATTGAAAATCCTATCCGACGAAATCACCGATCTCGAGAAACAGCAGCACGACATCGAAGAATCGATGGAACTCGATTTACTTCGAATACCGAATATGCCCCATTCATCGACTCCAATTGGTAAAACCTCGGATGACAACGTCGTTGTGAAATCAGCGACACCGCAGCAACTTCCGTTTGAACCGAAGAGTCATCTTGAGCTTGCGCAACGGTTAAATCTGTTCGATTTCGAACGGGCATCCAAATTATCCGGCAGCGGTTTTCCACTCTATCTTGGAATCGGAGCACGGCTTGAGCGCTCGTTATGGAATTTCTTTCTCGACACCCACACGAAAAATGGATATCGCGAAGTTATACCACCGTTAATGGTTAATCGAGAAACGGCGCGGGGAACCGGTCAATGGCCCAATCTTGCCGACGATATGTACAAGATCGAAGGGGATGAGCTATATCTGATCCCTACTTCCGAAGTACCGATTGCGAATATTTTCCGTGGTGAGATTCTTGACGGTTCTAAGTTACCGATGAAGTTTGCGGGTTACTCGCCATGTTTTCGCCGGGAAGCGGGTTCATATGGCAAAGATACTCGTGGCTTTCTGCGTGTACACCAATTCAATAAGGTCGAAATGATTTGGTTGACGTTACCTGAACGTTCTTATGATGATATGGAAGTCATGACCAGCCATGCGGAAGCGCTTCTTGAAATGCTCGAAATTCCTTATCGCCGACTGGCATTGTGCAGTGGTGACATCGGTTTTTCTGCGGCAAAAACGTACGATTTGGAAGTGTGGAGCCCATTTGAAAAAAGGTGGTTGGAAGCGTCGAGTTGTTCCAATTGCGAGGATTTCCAAGCCCGCCGTATGGCACTTAGATTTCGCCGCGAGCAAGGTGCGAAGCCGGAACTCGTACATATTTTGAACGGAAGCGGACTTGCAACATCCCGCGTCATTGTCGCATTACTCGAAAACCATCAGACCGAAGAGGGCTCGATTTCGATACCGGCAGTATTGCGTCCCTATCTTGGTGGTAAATCGCAAATAACAATCGACGATGCTTAAACGCTCCTATTGCTATTGTTCGTATCATTAATTGACAAACTAAATCTTGCAAAATAAAAAATGAACTGGGAAAACCGGAATAAATTTCAACATTCACTACGGACGTTGCTCGAAGTAGCGCACCGACTCGATGAACGCGGATTTGTCGCGGCAAACGATGGAAACTTATCGGTTCGGCTCGACGGTAATCGTTACCTTGCCACCCGATCCGGTTCTTCGATGTTGCGGTTAAGTCCACTCGATTTACTGGTTGTTGATAAAAATGGTGAACGTATCGACGACCCATTCCATCCCGGCGTTCCAAAAGAGTTTCGTGTGACTTCAGAATGGGATACCCACATCGCGGTTTATCTCGCGAGACCGGATATCAATGCTGTCGTCCATGCTCATCCGCCATTTGCTACGTCTTGGGCGGTTGCCCGCCAACCCTTACCGGAAAATGTGTTGCCGGAAGTAACCGTTATATTTCGCGATGTTCCATTGCTCCCATTTGCTGTACCCGGAACTCCCGACTTGGCGAAATTAGTCGCGGATGCGTCGTTACGAAGTTCCGTAATGATGTTGACCAATCATGGTGTAGTGGCAATTGGGACTGATCCTATTGAAGCGTTGGATCGGCTTGAACGAATCGAACATTCAGCTAAAATTATGTTGTTATCCCGTCTTGTCAATGGTCCAGTTTCCTTATCGCCGGATGAGGTAGCCGCGCTTGCTGCAATCTATCCATCTTAACCATCTACGGATCCGGCAATGAATAAACAACCGGTAAATCCACCTCCAAAAAACATCGAAATCGCACAACGGCACCGATGGGGCAGTCCCGTTCTTGGTAAATGGATCGCTCGAATTGCTTCTTTGTTATTAGCGATGGTCGTTTGGATTGCCGTTATTTCCGAAGAGAGTATCGAGCGCACTTTAACGATTCCAATCGTTCCGTATGCCGACCGTGATAACTTGGTTTGGACCGGCGAAGACCCCGGTGATGCCGTCGTGCGATTGCAAGGGAAAGCGCGTTCGTTGTGGTGGCTGGAATACGTTGCAACACCTGAACTAAGGGTTCCGTTAAGCACATTGCCGTCCAGCGGAGAAGTTCGTTTGCGTAATGATATGGTTGAACTTCCGCAATTTCCCGATGTAAAGATTTTAGCAATATTAAAACCTGAAGTATTGCCGGTGAAGGTCGAGCGGTTCGCAAATCGGGTCGTACCGATTAAACCAGATTTAACACTTATTACCGAAGAAGGATTTGTTGTATCTGGTCCGCCGGTTTCTTTTCCATCTGCAGTAGAAATTTCCGGTGACCGTTCGCGCCTCCATGCGATAGATACCATAACCACAGAACCAATGACGATAAAAAGTGTTGCTACAGCTGGAAGCGTGACACTAAAATTATTTAATCCGAATGGAATAAAACTTGGCTTGCATTCGGTTGTTGCCAAATACACTGTTGAGCGACTCGTCGAAGAGAAAATGGATAATATTCCCATTATTCCGCCTACTGGTTGGAATGTAGAACCACCGTGGGTATCAATCCGCGTTAGTGGTCCTGGTTCAGTTTTGTTGTCGCTGCACAAACGAGTTTTAAAAGCTCATTTCATTGCTCCCGATTCGAATAAAGACATCATTCCTCTCCTCGACCTTCCCTCAATGGTAAAAGTGATTGCGATGAATCCTCCGACTGTGAAGGCATGTAAACAGTGATTGTTCTCGGTATTGAAACTTCCTGCGATGAAACAGCGGTTGCGATAGTCGATGGCGATTATCGCATTTTATCACAACGTTTAACCCGGCAGTTGGAGCATGAACGATGGGGAGGGGTAGTCCCGGAAACTGCTTCACGAGCACATCTTGAATTGTTGGACCAAGCGGTATCTGATGTTTTAGCGGAAGCTGGTATCAAGTCCAATGAGTTAAGTGGTGTAGCCGCTACGGTGGGACCCGGGCTTGCCGGCGCGTTGTGGGTGGGTGCTTCATACGCGAATGGTTTCGCTTTGGCTTCCGGTATCAAGCGCATCGGCGTACATCATCTTGAAGCGCATCTATGGTCGGTACTGCTACAAGAGCAGTTGATAACAACCCCATTTCTTGCCCTTCTTGTTTCAGGTGGACATACCCTGTTGGTGCAAGTTGACGGCTTCCGTAAATACAAAATTCTTGGTACGACCCGCGATGATGCGGTTGGCGAGGCATTCGATAAAGCCGCACGTCTGCTCAATCTTGGTTTTCCGGGTGGTCCGGCGATTTCCCGCGCGGCAGAAACTGTTCCGGAACGCACCGAGTTACCTCAACTTCCGATTGCTTCATTATTACCAAGTTTTGATTTTAGTTTTAGTGGATTGAAAACTGCGTTACGTCGAGGAATTGAGCTACATCCCGAAATAGTTTCTCACCGCTGGGCGAAAGCATTTGAAATAGCCGCAATCGAATCACTAATTCGGCCAGTTGCACATGTTTGGCGAGAACATCCAACGATGCCTCTGGTATTGGGGGGAGGCGTTGGAGCGAACCGATTGTTACGGTACCGGCTTCAACAGGAAGCCAGTCGAATAAACGCTCGTTTTATTGCCACTCCACCGGAATACTGCACGGATAACGGTGTCATGATTGCTGTAGCAGGAATTGAATCGATGAAGCACAATCTTCTTCTACAATCCGATTGGACAATTCACCCTCGTTGGTCACTCGATACACTTCCGGTAGCGGCATGACCATCCATCTTACTTCTGCAATCCACTTTTGGTTTTGGTTTCCACTGTTACTCGTTGCACTTGTTTTCGGCGCATGGTGGGGTTATTACCGCACAACTCCTGAACTTACGCGAATACAACGCTGGGGTTTATCTCTCTTACGCGGTATTGCGTTAATGTTGATTGTGTTGGCATGGGCGGGAGTAGAACTAACTCTGCAACGGCATTTTTCCCGGCAATTTCAACTCGGTGTTATTCTTGATGGCTCGGAATCAATGGTACTTTCTGACCGGCTCGGTTCACGACGGGAAACCGTCAGTCGAATCATCAATATGCTTTCGCGAAAACCGATAAGTGGAAGTACAATCGTCGCTGATACGATAAAACAAAGTAACGACCTTGAAAAAATGTGGTCGTCTTCATGGAGCCCTGCGAGTTATTCTTCCGCATCCCGGATGCTGCATAGTTTGGATTCATTGGAAACAAAACCGGATGGTCTGCTTTGGATAACAGATGGCGCTGTCGATGAAGGGGATGCTATTCCGTATCCTTCCAAACCGGTTTGGTCAGTTCCAATTGGAGATACTTTACCCGCACCGAATGCCTTTATTGGCGATCCCGATGTCCCTATGCGCGCTATCGCAGGTAAACCGATGCTCGTCACCATACCTGTTTCTGCTGAGGGTCTTGCCGGTCGGGATGCGTCACTTGAGTTATCGATAAACGGAGGCACGACTACCAACCGGAATATTAAACTCCCGGAGGATGGTACGCGGGATACCATTTCGATGACCGTTAAACCGGGTACTGCCGGGTGGCGAAACCTTACGGTTACTCTGCATGCTCCCGGTGATTCTTCGCTGTCGGATAATAAGCGAACTATCCCGGTGTTTGTTCGGGTAGCACAACTTCCCGTTACGATTGTGTATGGTGCTCTTCATCCCGATGTTGGCACCATACGTCATTCGCTCGAAGCCGATTCCGGTTTTACTGTTTCGATTTTGTCCGAAGAAAAAGCTACGCAACCCCCATCAAACGGAATTGTTTTTCTCGTCCATGCGCCGCATGAAGGCACCTCCGCCGGAGATGTCGTCGCCAGATGGGCAGAGGCATACCCACGCGGGTTATTGTGGCTGCCCGGTTCGGCTGGTTGGTCACCGACGCTCTCACGTGCGTTTACGGTAAGCGATTTAAAATACCGGGGTGGTGGAGACATCCAGTCGGTTACTCCGATTCCCACGAAAGAACATGTCTTATTGGGAAGTACGAACGAACCGGATTGGAGTAGGTTACCGCCGATTGCGGGACGACGAGGTACTTTTTCTGCAAGTGCGAATGTGGTTTCTTCATTTCTTGGCACCGAACCGGCAATTATTATGCAATCCGGTGCTACGAATAGGACGGCAATATTTGTCTGGGATGTATGGCGTTGGCAGCAAGCTCCCTTGGAAACAGGTCGTCCCGCATCCATCGATAAATTCTGGCGGGCGATTGCTGAATTTCTTGGTTCCGACCGTTCGAAAACATTTCGCGCGGTACCCGATCAGCGTTATTCTGTGGGTATTCCATGTAATGTAAGCGCGATTTGGTTATCTCCTTCCGGTGAAACCATTTCGGGTGGTGTAGTAACCGTCGAAGTCGGAACACAAAAAATTTTACTGGAAGAGCGTGAGCCGGGTAATTACCGCGGTCAATGGCAGCCCGGTCATGATGGTAATCAGACTTTAGTATTTCGGGGAACCACTTCGGATGGTCATTCCGATTCCGATACGTTGCAAGTTGACGTTGACAGATTTTCTTCCGAGCGACAACATGCCATTTCATTTCCGCGTCGTCTTGCCGGTGCTTCTATCACTGGTGGTGGTTTAGTGCATGAGAATGAGATTCCACATTTACTTGATAGTCTCTCCTCCATAAAAGTGGAAGATTACAACGAGCATTCATTTATCTTGTGGCGTTCGTTGTTTTCTCTGATTGGACTATTGTTGGTACTTTCGGTTGAGTGGTTTTGGCGAAGTAGAATTGGTTTGTTATAGAAACCTACCCGATGTTAGTTACACTTCTAATCTCTGATTATTCATTTTAGTTACTGCTCTTGTCGGAAACCGCATCTAACTTCGGAGTGAGTGGTGTTGCATAAGTACTGCTGGTACTGTTATACGATAGGTAATGATTTATATAAGCTTAGTAAATGTCATGCTTTATGATTTGTTGTCCGGAATTTTACTGCTAAAGAGTATTTAAACCACTTTTGCCTGTTCCTCGTTTTTTTCCTATATTTAATTGCTACAGCGACCGGCTGTCACCCCATTTTTCCGCAAAAAGAGATAGTTTTAGGTGCTTAGCGCCGATACTCCGGATTGTTCTGACAGGATTTTACTTTACGCATGCCCCAAAAAATCACATCACCAGCGCTTGAAGAAGCGGTCAAACGGCTTGCCAAGCTTCCGGGCATTGGTAAAAAAGCTGCACTCCGCATGGCGGTGCATTTGCTGGAAGCATCACCCGAAGATGTTGAAGCATTGGTGGCGGCAATCAAGAACGTGAAAAAAAGTATCGGTGTCTGTTCGATTTGCGGAAATTGGACGGAAAAAGACCCTTGTGTCGTTTGTGAATCGCCCTTACGCGACCGTTCGGTCATCTGTGTGGTGGAAGCCCCTGCCGATGTACTGGCAGTCGAGAGCAGCGGTTATAAAGGGTTATACCATGTATTAGGCGGTGCATTATCACCACTCGATGAGATTGGACCGGAGCAACTGCGCTTTCGTGAGTTGATGAAACGGTTACAAGCTGGCGATGTCCGTGAAATTATCGCCGCCACCAATCCAAGTGCCGAAGGTGATGCAACGGCAATGTATCTTGCCCGGTTATTGGAACCGTTACAAATCAAAGTGACACGTATTGGATTTGGCTTACCCGTCGGCTCGGATGTCCGGTTAGCAGACGAAGCTACGTTAACGCACGCATTGCAGTCACGACGCGAATTGTAGCAACAACTTTTCTTAACAATAAGTAAGTAAATTTTTATAGAACAACGGTAGAAGTAACCGCCCATACGGGCGAGTAGTAGAGTTCTGAGAGCCCGCGACTACATCAACCCTCCCATCCACTCGAACTTCCCGCAATCGCAAATTCAGGAGTAATTATTCATGGCAAAGAAATACACAACAATCGATGGTAACGAGGCGACTGCGTACGTAGCGTTTCGCACCAACGAAATTTGTTCGATTTATCCGATTACCCCCTCATCCAACATGGGTGAATGGGCGGATCAATGGGCGGCGTACGGTAAGAAAAATATCTGGGGTATCACACCCACCGTCGCTGAAATGCAGTCTGAAGGCGGCGCTTCCGGTGCTATCCACGGAGCGCTTCAAACCGGAGCGTTGGCTACAACCTTTACGGCTAGCCAAGGTTTGTTGTTGATGATTCCCAATATGTTCAAAATCGCCGGTGAATTGACGAGCACCGTGTTCCACGTAAGTGCCCGCTCTATCGCCGCACAAGCGCTTTCGATTTTTGGCGACCACAGTGATATCAATGCCTGCCGTACGACCGGATGGGGAATGCTCGGTTCGGCGTCGGTTCAGGAAGCAATGGACTTTGCACTCATCTCGCAAGTCGCTACCCTCAAATCGCGCATACCCTTCATTCACTTTTTTGATGGTTTCCGTACCAGTCATGAAGTGAATAAAATCGAAGTTATTTCCGATGAGATAATGCTTCAAATGATGGATCCGGAACTGATTCGCGCCCATCGTAATCGTTCGCTTTCGCCGGATCGCCCGGTATTGCGTGGTTCCGCACAAAATCCCGATGTCTATTTCCAAGGCCGTGAAACAGTTAATCCATTTTATGATGCATGCCCCGGTATTGTTCAGGGTGTAATGAATGACTTTGCGAAACACACTGGTCGTCAATACAAATTGTATGAATATGTCGGACACCCCGAAGCTGAGACAGTTATCATATTGATGGCGAGTGGTTGTGAAACTGCACACGAAACGGTGAATTACCTCGTAAGTAAGGGTGAAAAAGTTGGCGTCCTTAAAGTGCGCCTCTATCGCCCATTTGATATGAGCGATTTCATTCAAGCGTTGCCAAAAACTGTCAAGACGATTGGTGTTCTTGACCGCACGAAAGAACCCGGTAATGCCGGCGAACCGTTGTATCAGGATACCATCACCGCAATATTCGAAAACCTTACCAAGAAGTGGATGAAGTTCGATGCAATGCCGCAAGTAATTGGTGGACGGTATGGTCTCTCATCTAAAGAATTTACTCCCGGCATGGTTAAAGCGGTATTTGATAATATCAAATCGCCAACCCCGAAGAATCATTTCACAGTTGGAATCAATGACGATGTAGGACACACGTCGCTCGAGTATGACCCCTTATTCTCGACGGAAGGCGACAAAGTTATTCGTGGAGTATTCTACGGTCTCGGTTCCGATGGAACGGTCTCTGCCAACAAAAATTCGATTAAAATTATCGGTGAAGACACCGACAACTACGCGCAAGGTTACTTCGTTTACGACTCGAAGAAATCCGGTTCGATTACCACCAGCCACCTTCGTTTCGGTCCCGATAAGATTCGCAGTACCTATCTGATTAGCCAAGCCGATTTTGTTGGTTGCCACCAGACCGTGTTCCTCGAAACCTATGATATTATGACGGTTTGTAAGCCCGGCGCCACTTTCCTTCTCAACACTCAAGTTCCTGTCGACAAGGTGTGGGATTCACTTCCGCGCATCGTACAGGAAGGAATGCTGAAGAAGAAAGTTAAATTCTACGTAATTGATGCTTACAAAGTTGCTAAGGAAGCCGGTCTCGGCGGTCGTATCAACACGATTATGCAGACCTGTTTCTTCGCCATCTCCGGTATTCTACCGCGTGAAGAAGCTATTCAGCGCATCAAGGATATGATTAAGAAGACTTGGGGAGCGCGTGGAGACAAGATTGTCCAGATGAATTTCAATGCAGTGGACATGACGCTTGCCAACTTGAGTGAGATTACCCTCCCATCGAAAATAACATCCAACATCGAACAACGTAAGGCAGTCGCCCCCGGCGCACCGAAGTATGTACAGGATGTAACATCGCTGATGATTTTGAACCGTGGCGATGAAGTGAAAGTGAGTGAAATGCCGGTTGACGGCACGTTCAGCACCGGCACGGCGCAATGGGAAAAACGTAATATCGCACTCGAAGTACCGGTATGGGATGAAGATATTTGCATCCAATGCGGTAAGTGTGTTTTGGTTTGCCCGCATGCTACAATTCGCCAGAAAGTATTCGATATCGAATTACTGAAAGAAGCACCTGCGACATTCAAATCGGTTGATTTCAAAGGTGCCGAGTACAAAGGCAAGAAGTATTCTTTACAGGTTGCTGTAGAGGATTGCACTGGTTGCGGTCTGTGTGTTGCATATTGCCCGGTGAAGAACAAAACCAATGCTTCACTCAAAGCCATTAACATGGCTCCGCAAATGCCATTACGCGAAACCGAACGCGCCAACTGGAATTACTTCTTAAGCATTCCTGATATGGATCGCCGAAATATCAAAATCGATTCCATCAAAGGCAGCCAACTGTTTCAACCACTTTTCGAATTCAGTGGTGCATGCGGCGGTTGCGGTGAAACCCCTTACTACAAACTGCTCACACAATTATTCGGCGACCGTGCAGTCATCTCGAATGCAACGGGTTGTTCCTCGATCTATGGCGGGAACTTACCGACTACGCCATTTACCAAAGATGCGAACGGCCGTGGGCCGGCATGGTCGAATTCACTGTTTGAAGACAATGCCGAATTTGGTTTCGGTTTCCGCTTGACGTTTGATAAGCTTCACGAAATTGCTGCTGACCTTGCACAGCGTCTCGCGCCACAAATCGGTGATGATTTTGTCACGAGTTTATTGACGGCGGATCAAAAAGACGAAGCGGGTATTCATGCCCAACGGGAACGGGTAGCTGCACTTAAAGTGAAACTTGCCGGCATCAATAACGAAAACGCTAAGAACCTGATGACGATTGCAGATAACTTGGTGAAGCGTTCAGTGTGGATTGTCGGTGGCGACGGTTGGGCGTACGATATTGGTTACGGTGGTCTCGATCATGTCATGGCGAGTAACAAGAATGTGAACATTCTTGTCCTCGATACCGAAGTATATTCGAATACCGGTGGTCAATGCTCGAAATCCACTCCAATTGGCGCTGTAGCGAAATTTGCCGCAGGTGGAAAAGCGATAGGAAAGAAAGATCTCGGCCTCATTGCGATGAGTTACGGTCATGTGTACGTAGCACAAGTAGCGATGGGTGCGAACGACCTCCAGACGATACGTGCGTTTATCGAAGCTGATGCCTACGATGGGCCGTCTATTATTATCGCATACTCGCATTGTATCGCGCACGGTATCGATATGGCACAGGGTATGGCGCATCAGGAGAAAGCTGTCAATTCGGGAAGTTATCCGATTTATCGTTTCAACCCGATGCTTGCGCTCGAAGGTAAGAACCCGCTTAAACTTGACTACAAACAACCGAAGATTAAGACTGAGGACTATATGTATGGCCAAACACGGTTTAACATGTTGACCAAGAGCAATCCGGAAGATGCGAAGAAATTACTCGAACTTGCCCAACAGCAAGCAGATGCCAAATGGCATTACCTCGAACAATTAGCAAGCATCTCGTATTCGTCGAAACCGGAATCGAACTAATCAAAACTGTAGGGGTGAATCAATTTCACCCCTACAGAACCTTTTGAGGGAAAAGTATGAACCTGAAAACCACTTATTTAGGCCTGAAGTTAGCTAATCCGATTGTTGTCGGTGCCGGCCCATTAACGGCTAATGTCGATAGCATTAAAAAACTTGAAGAGAACGGAGCCGCCGCGGTGGTGTTGCCGAGTATCTTCGAAGAACAACTCTCGCAGGAATCGATTGCACTGCATTACTACACAACAGCCGGTTCCGAATCGTACGCAGAAGCGCTTGATTACTTCCCTACTGCCAAAGAATATTATTTCGGCCCTGAAGAATATTTAAAATTAATTCGTGATGTAAAAGCTGCAGTCAAAATTCCTGTAATTGCTTCGCTGAATGGTTACACCGAATCCGGATGGATATCATTTGCGAAACAAATCGAAGATGCCGGTGCTGACGCGCTCGAGCTCAATATGTACTACCTCGCCACCGACCCGAATGTTTCCGGTGCTGATGTCGAACGGTATTACATCAACACGCTGAAAGCAGTTAAGAAAGCGACACGACTACCGATTGCAGTGAAGATGTCGCCGTTCTTCAGTTCAATTCCAGCGATTGCCAAAGAACTTTCAATGTCCGGCGCTACCGGTCTGGTGTTGTTCAATCGATTCTATCAACCCGATTTCGACCTCGACAAACTTGATATCTATCCCAATTTGCAGCTTTCCGACAGTCAGGAAATTCGATTATCCCTGCGTTGGATTGCCGTACTCTATGGTAAGATTGGTGCAAACCTTGCTGCTACGGGTGGTTGCCATACTGCCGTCGATACCATCAAACTGATTATGGCTGGTGCTGATTCGGTACAAATGGTAAGTTCCATTTTGAAATATGGTGATGGACACATCCGAACCGTATTGCATGGCATCGAGCAATGGATGACGGATCATGAATATGAATCAATCGAACAAATGAAGGGCTCGTTGAGTCATAAGAATGTTGCCGATCCATCTGCCTTCGAGCGTGCGAACTACATGAAGACACTTCAATCTTATAAAGGAATGAAGTAATTTAATTTGATTAGTGACAAAAAAAGGGTGCATTAACATGCACCCTTTTTTACTATTTCGTAAATTTAATTGGTAAGCGAATATTGCCCTTCCTGATGCACCCACACCGGGACCGGACAATGGTGTAATAACCGTTCTGTAGTCGAACCAAGTAGAATTCGTTCTATCAATTTTTGACGGCGGGGGCTCACAACGACTAAATCGACTACCCGTTCCTCGATGGTTTCCAAAATTTTATTCGACGGTTCCCCTTCAGTAACGATTAGTTCAAATTCGATATCGTGAGGTATTTCATTTCGGGCAAGATCGGAAAGGGAATTATTGGCTTGTTCTATCAAATCGGATTCTGCGGCAAGGATTGGTCCGGTATTCAGCGGTGTGTAGGGTACAGTTACTGCGATTTCTACGGAGTGGAAGAGTAACAGACGGGATTGCCAAAGCTCCGCGAGTTTAACCGCTTGTCGTAAACCGGCAAGCGACACGTCAGTGAAATTTATAGCAACCAGTATATTATGTGGCAACTGTGCATCGGAAAGCACCGGATGGTCGCCGCCGTTGACTGCAACCAATGGTTTTTGCAATTCATGGATTACTTGTTCGGTCACCGAGCCCAGCAATAGTGCGGAAAGTCCGCTTCTTCCATGTGTTCCCATCGCGACCAAGTCGATTTCCTCGACTTCCGCGGCCTCAAGAATAGCTTGCGAAACCAAGTCGTGTGTCATAGTTTCAAATTCAAATTCGAGGTCTTGCTTGATTGCAGGATGTATTGTTTTTTTTATGGTATCTGCAGCATCAAAAACGAATTGTTTGAGTAATCCGAAATGGTTCGCATTTTCGGTTTGTTGCGTTTCAACAGTGAATGCACGGATTTTGGAACCGGTATGGTAAGCGATAGCGGCGGCGAACCGAGCTGCACGTGCAGACGGTTCGGAAAAGTCGATTGGTAACAGAATTGTCCGGAACATGTTCCCCCCCTCCTTGAAAATCCTTTATTTTGGTATAGCCAAGTAATTAAGGGTTACAATGTCGAAGGTAATTGCTGAAAAATCAATATCTACTAAAAGTAATACGCAGGAACACTCCCACAAGGTGATAAAGACGATGCGAAAACACAAGGGTATCGATACTTCTCATAAAAAACGTATCGACCAAATTCTCTCCCTCCTCGAGTTACATTACCCCGGAGCGGAATGTGCCCTTCTCCATCAAACACCTTACCAACTGCTTGTTGCTACTATCCTGTCGGCACAATGCACCGATGTAATGGTGAATAAAGTTACACCGGCATTGTTTAAAAAAGCACCAACACCACAGGCGATGGTTAAGCTCACATCAGCGAAGCTGGAAAAATTAATTCATTCAACCGGGTTTTATGTCAACAAAGCGAAGAACATTCTTGCGATGTCGAATCAACTTCTTACTCGCTTCAACGGTGAAGTTCCTCAGACTCTCGATGAGTTGATTACACTGCCGGGTGTAGGACGGAAAACCGCGTCAGTGGAGCTGGGCGTAGCATTCCATATTGCGGAAGGGGTCGTTGTCGATACCCACGTAACCCGCCTTTCCCAACGACTTGGTTTTACCAAACAAACCGATGCAGTAAAAATCGAACAGGATTTAATGAAAATTGTCCCACAAACACAATGGATAAATATCTCGCATCAACTCATTCTTCATGGCCGCCAACTTTGCAAGGCGCGGAATCCGATGTGCTCTGACTGCTTTCTATCAGCGATTTGTCCATCGTCGGAAGTTTGAACTCTACATTGTTGTAATAAAAAAGGCGGCTGTAAAGCCGCCTTTTTTTTAAGCCAGAAATAACATTTCCCAATACTTTGGTAATGGCCAGAGCTCATCGTCCACCAGCAACTCGAGACGGTCGGCGACTTCCCGAACCGCGTCCATCGCCGGACGTACTTTTTCCTGATATGCTTTTGCACAAGCCGGAAGTTTTTCTACCAATTTATTCGCTTTCGCGTGTTCAGTCTCTAACGAATTGACCTTGTCGAGTAATTCATTAAGTCCGGTTGCAACTTGTTTCAGAAACGCCATTTGTGTTGCCGTCTGAAAATCTCCCAGCACCTCTTTAGTGACTCGAATCGATTTCGCCAATTGCATTTGGTATCCCGAAATGACCGGTACGATTTGCGTTCGTGCTAATTGTGCCGTTACCAGCGCTTCGATATTGATGGTCTTGATAAACGTTTCAAGGTCGATGTGGTAGCGGCTTTCTAATTCACGATGAGAAAAAATGTGGTGCTTCTCGAACAATTCGATTGATTTCGGTGCAACAAATACGGGAACCGCTTGCGGAGTATTATGCAGGTTGGGTAGTCCGCGCTTTTCCGCCTCTTGGTGCCATTCTTCCGTGTAATTATCTCCGTCGAAGATAACAGCATGGTGTTTCTTAAATAAATCTCGCACGAGTTCATGCACGACTTTATTGAAGTCCTTACCGGTTGCTGTCTCTTTCTCAATGTGGTCGGCTACGAACTGAAATGAATCAGCGATGATTGTATTCAATACGGTATTAGGCGTCGCGACTGATTGCGACGAACCGACTGCACGAAATTCGAATTTATTACCGGTAAATGCGAATGGCGAAGTCCGGTTACGGTCGCTGTCATGGGCCGGAAGTGGTGGTAGAACCGAGACGCCGATATTGATGACGGCAGCGCGTGTTGCCTCGAGTGGTTTACCGCTGATAACGCTCTTCACGACTTTAGTGAGCATGTCGCCGAGATAGATGCTGATAATTGCCGGTGGTGCCTCGTTGGCGCCTAACCGGTGATCGTTTGCGGGTGAGGCGATTGCCGCTCGCAATAGATCGGCGTGTAAATGCACAGCTCGTACTACTGCCGCAAGGACAGTAAGAAATCGGGCATTGCTAAGCGGTGTTTTGCCGGGGTCGACTAAGTTGTGTCCTTCGTTATCCATAATCGACCAATTGTTATGTTTGCCGCTCCCGTTGATTCCCGCGTATGGTTTCTCATGCAGCAAACATTCAAAATTGTGCCGACGGGCAACGGTTCGCATTACTTCCATTGAAATTAAGTTGTGGTCAGTAGCAATGTTAATTTCTTCGAATAGCGGCGCAATTTCGAATTGCATTGGTGCAACTTCGTTGTGGCGGGTGTTTACCGGAATGCCAAGTTTGTATAATTCGAGTTCGAAATTCTGCATGTAGGCAAGCACGCGTTCGCGAATCGCACCGAAGTAGTGGTCTTCGAGTTCTTGTCCCTTGGGTGGTTTTGCTCCGAACAATGTTCTACCGACGGAGACTAAATCCGGACGTTGTAAGTAAAATGTCCGGTCAACCAAAAAGTATTCTTGTTCACAGCCAAGGTATGCGGTAACATGCTTTGCCGAAGTGTTTCCGAATAACCGGACGATGCGTAGAGCTTGTTGGTTTAGCACGGAGAGGGAACGCAGCAACGGGGTTTTCTTGTCAAGGGTTTCGCCGCCCCAACCAAGAAAAATGGTCGGAATGCAGAGCGTTTTTCCGTTTATTCCTTCAATGATGAACGCTGGACTCGTAGGATCCCATATTGTATAGCCGCGTGCTTCTGCTGTTGAGCGAATCCCACCGGAAGGAAAGCTCGAAGCATCCGGCTCGCCTCGCAATAAATCTTTTCCTGAAAATTCCGAAATGACACTGCCGTCTCCGATAGGAGAAAGAAATGCTTGATGTTTCTCCGCGGTTACACCTGTTAATGGTTGGAACCAATGTGAATAATGGGAAGCCCCTCGTTCCATTGCCCAATCCTTCATCGCTGTGGCGACCACGTCAGCGATTGCTGGATCAAGTGTTACCCCGTAATCGAGTACTTCTTTCATGTGATCGTATGCAGACCGGGGCAATGCTGCATGCATCGCAGAAAGCGAGAAGACGTTTTCGCCGAACAATTGGGTCGGCATTGTAATTTTATCCATCGGCTGCCGGGAAGAGTGGGGAGTGGATAGAATTGAACTACGTCTTTTCGAGTTAGAACTCATTAGAATTCCTTTCGGTAGTGATTATGTAAAAGAGAAATTGGAATTTTGAATCACCTGAAACGGATGCAAACCGAATAATACAAGTACGATATAAATATCGGGGTTTTTGGAGTGACTCTCGGTGACTTAAAGTTAAACGAAAAATCAATGACTCTCAATGTGGTTCAAGTGGACGACGGGTTGCTGGGCTTGCTGATATGTGCTATATTTCTTACTGTGAGAATAGTGACCATACAACACCTCTTCCGTTCTAACATCTAAAATTCTTGTCGCACCCGATATCTCCGACACACTTTCTGTGAATCAGTAAACCCGGTTCCAATACCATTTTTATTGATTTAGTCGTAGAGTTGAAGCAGACATGTGAAGTGTTCGAATCAGGAAATGTAGTTCCAACCAATTTCATCGACTTCTGGATTAATGCACTACGTAGTTAAACTCTTCATCAATCTCGTTGGATGTTAAAATGGCGGACGCGGTGTCCGCCATTTTTGCACTAATAGCTCTTATTTTAATCCAATGGTATGGTCAAACCATATCCCAAAGCATTGCCATTCCATGTTATACCCGGCTTGATGCCCTTCCAGAATGAATGCTTGAGATGCAAATCCGCATTGTCATCGTTTACAATAACCGTTTTGCCGCGCGCTTCGCTGAGTTTCGCCATTGTATAACCAATTGAGATACCCAACGGATAATCACTCGCCCAATGCACACCGTTATTCACCATTGCATATCCACACAATGTCATGAGTGTGTAACCAAACGGACGTATCCATGTCTTTTCGGGGTAGTTATCAGCGATGATGGTTACTGTCGCCATCGCTGTCGCAAGGTGTCCGGTGGGGTATGCGTCGTACTTTGGAACATGCTTTCCATAATCGGTTAAATTAGGAAAGAACCGCCATTTCCCACCCGGTGCCGTTGCGACGCTGGCGCATTCCCGTCCGGTTGAGTGTTTCAGAATTTGAATAACAGTGCCGGTTGTTCCAATCGCTTCAACCAATTGTGCACCGGTTTGTTGAGCGCGCCAATCATGTTCAATCGTACCGTACAACCAAATCCCGCCCGATACCGACAAGTGGGTTATTCCATCACCGAGAAAATACATTGCGGTATTTGCATCGGAGGGAAAATTCAGGGGAAGTTTGATTACTTGGCCGTTGTACTTCACACTACCGCGAACGACCGGTGATTGGTGCTCCCGGTGGCTCAAATTTATTTTGTCTGCAAACTCCCGCGCTTCATCGGTAATCTTTTGATCGTAGGCAATCAGGATCGCAGTGCTGGCTGCCATCTCTACCATTTCTGGAATTTTCTCTTTCCGGAAAGTAACTTCAAAATATTTCTTGATGTTGATAAACGGAAATGTATAATATCTCGAGGGTTTGGCGCGCAGATACGTATAGTAAATGCCCGGCTTCACTCGATACACAACGACAGAATCCGAATTACCCGGCGCACCTATCGGTAATTGCGAAATCGTTTCGTCGATTTGTGAAGGATATGCGAAGACGTTCGAATACGTTGAACTGTAAGTCACGCCGATTTTATCCGCAGACCATGCCTGCGCACTTAGCAAAACGAACACGATGAACAGTGTTAACTTTCTAATAGAGAACAACAACTAAATACTCCTGACCGATGAAAGCAAATTCCTTAACAAAAAGCGCATGTTAATTTGTACCTTATTCATGAGACGATTGAACGGCTAAAAATATTCGTCCTTTGGCTTTAAAACAAATTTTTCGTTAAAACGCAAAGAGAAGTAAAAGTGTCTTTTATTTCAAAATAAATACCATATTTGTTGAAAAACACACCAATAAATCGTCATTTTCACTATGAACCTGTTTTTTTTTATATTGTTAGATACGGAATCGATTGTTTGATCGTTTCCTTACGTTATTTTTCCCGGAGTATTCTAATGAAAATCACAGTAATCGGTGCGGGTAACGTCGGTGCTTCCGTCGCACTCCGCATTGCCGATCAAGATTTGGCAAATGAAATAGTTCTTATCGATATCCTCGAAGGTATCCCACAGGGCAAAGCTCTTGACCTCTGGCAATCAGGACCTGTTCAACAGTATGATGCAAGAGTTGTCGGTACCAACGACTATGCCGATACCGCAAATAGCGATATCATCGTGATGACCGCCGGCTTGGCGCGTAAACCCGGTATGTCACGAGACGATTTGCTCGTAGCCAATACTGAAATCGTTCGCGACGCAATTTCCAAAGTGGCACCAAAATCGCCGAAAGCGATTATCATCGTTGTATCCAATCCACTCGACGTCATGACTTACGTTGCCATGAAAGTTTCCAAGTTCCCCGCACATCGCGTGTTTGGAATGGCAGGTATCCTTGATACCGCACGCTACAAGACATTCATTGCCGATGCCCTCAAAGTATCTGTTCGTGACATTCACGGAATGGTTCTTGGTGGACACGGCGATACAATGGTACCGCTACCGCGTTATACATCGGTAGGTGGGATTCCTTTAACTCACTTGTTACCCGCCGACAAAATAGAAGCGATTGTAAAACGGACTCAGGATGGTGGCGCGGAAATTGTCAAGCATCTTAAGACGGGTTCCGCGTTTTATGCACCTGCCGCCGGCGCGGTCGAAATGGTTGCATCAATCGTCAAGGATCGCAAGCGTCTGCTTCCCGTGTGTGCTTGGTTGAACGGCGAATATGGATATAAGGATGTCTATATGGGAGTTCCGTGCATACTTGGAAAAGAAGGTGTCGAACGGATTCTGGAATTTCCGTTCAATGACGAAGAAAAGAAATTGTTCGCTAACAGTGTCGACCACGTAAAAGTCGAAACTGCAAAAGTGACGGTTTGATTTGTTGCTTACGAAAAAGGGTGGTGTAACAACCGCCCTTTTTTTATACCCGTTTTCTCTTCAGCCACCAACCAAGTAGTAAGACTACCGCAAATCCCGCCACGAACGAACGCAGAAACAACCAGACCGATTTTATTTGCAGTGGATTTTCGTTTTTAGATTTATCGACTGGGTATAATGCAAGCGTTGGGTCTTCTTTGGGATGGATAATTTTCGCTTTGTCGATTAATGTCACTTTCGTCGTTTTGTCCATTGTATTACCATAAATCGAAGCGACATCGCCCCCCCTTTCGAACAACATTTGATTCAGTGCTACGATGTCCGGTTTATTCGGAAGAATCAGCGTTACCGTAACTGCGGTAGCATACAAGTAACAGCCGCAGATAATAGATACAACAACTCCGATTAACCCAATCCAAAAGAGTACTTTTCCGATAAGTGTAAGCGCCATGTTCACCTCGTAAAGAAAAAGGGCGACAAGAATGCCGCCCTTCTATTCATCGAATAAGATTTACTTTGGTTCCGCTGTTCCACCGAATAACATTACTTTGATTTTCCACTCCTCATTCACTTTGCCTTCGGCGACGGATTCGATTTTAATGTCGTAGTCGGCAAGTTTCACCGAAAATTCTGTTTTGAATCTCATCCATTTCCCCGTACCGAACATGCTCGCTTTGTCGTCGGGAATTGGATTGGTTTCAACCACAACGGTTTTCGATTTCGAAACACCGTGCATTGTAAAATCTCCGGTGACTTCCCATTTCCCATCGGAAAGTTTTTTCGCATGTTTTGAAACGAATGAGATGGTTGGAAAATTCTTCCCGTCCAACCACATATCTTCTAACATGTGGTGGTCGCGTACTTCGATTCCCGTTCGCATTTGATCTACCGGTATCGAAATGTTCACGCTCCCGGAGTCGCCGTTAATACTGGCATCACCGGAGCATGTGTTCACGCTTCCCAGAATCGATTCAAGAATTGTTTCCGATGAAAATGAAATATTCGTACCCTTCGGGCTGGTACCGAAATGGTAAGTTTCCGCCTGTACGCTAAATGTAAAAAGAGCCAAAATAAGCAAAACCAAAATGAAACGTGGTTTCATAGTATCCCCCATATCATGAAATACATGTAGTCTGTAGTTTAATTATACCATTTGCTCCGGCGTCGAAGCAGGTTCCGGTTCTTCGTGCGAATCTTCCGACGGTAATGGTTCAAAACGGAATGTTAACGGCCCCTCTTCCCCTTTGATACTTACAAAAACTTTCGCGTTTTCGGTCATTTTACGTTTCAGCATCTCTTCCGAAAGTGCATCTTCCAGCATCCGCTCAATGGTTCTGCGTAAATTTCTTGCGCCGTATATCGGGCTAAATCCGAGATCGCATAACCACTTAATGGCTTTGCGTGCTACCACTAATGAAATCTTACGCTCCCGGAGTCGGAAATTGATATCGTTGATATGAAGCCGCGCGATAGCTTCGATGTCCTCGATGTCGAGTCCCTTAAATACGATGAGTTCGTCGATGCGATTCAGGAATTCCGGACGGAAATATTTCTTGACCGAATCAAGCATCTTATCCGACATCTGCCGGTAATCAACGGTACTGCTTTTCTGACCGAACCCAAACCCTTGCGTCAACCTTTGAATTTCGCTCGTTCCTAAATTTGAAGTCATAATGATAATCGTATTGCGAAAATCAACGATACGCCCCGATCCATCGGTTAATTCACCCGCATCCAATACTTGTAACATCATATTGAATACGTCGGGATGCGCTTTTTCGATCTCATCCATTAGCACTACCGAATATGGTTTGCGGCGGACTTTCTCGGAAAGTTGTCCCCCTTCATCATAACCGACATATCCCGGAGGCGCTCCAATCAAACGGCTTACATTGAACTTTTCCATATATTCGGACATATCGACTCGAATTAGCGCATTCTTATCTTCGAATAGATACTCGGCAAGAACCCTTGCCAATTCTGTTTTACCCACACCCGACGGGCCAAGAAAAATAAAGCTGCCGATAGGGCGTGTGCTCTGCTTGAATCCGGTGCGGGAACGCCGTATTGCCCGCGCGAGTGCGGTAATTGCCGGACGCTGGCCGACAATTTTCGCTTCCAATTCTTTTTCAATTTTCAACAATTTATCAGTTTCGCTCGTTTGCACTTTCGAAACCGGAATACCAGTCATCATCGAGACCGTTGTTGCGACTTCTTCTTCGTTCACGACCACAGTTACCCGCGAACCGGAACGCTCCCACTCAAGGCGCTCTTCCGTTAGTTTATCTTCAAGCTGTTTCTTACGGTCGCGGACATCCGCTGCTTTTTCGTATTCCTGCAACTTGACCAATTCTTCTTTCAACGAGTTCAACCGGTCGATTTCATGTTCCATCTGAACGATTTCATCGGGAACTTTGATATTCGATAACCGTAACCGGCTGCCTGTCTCGTCGATTACGTCGAGTGCTTTATCCGGTTGATAACGGTCAGTGATATAACGGTCGGATAGAATTGCGGCTTGACGGATTGCTTCTTCCGTGTATTTAACGCTATGAAATTCTTCATACTTCGTCCGCAGACCCTTAAGAATCTCAATTGTATCGTCAGTACTCGGTGGGTTGATGATTAATTTTTGGAATCTTCGTTCCAGCGCGCCGTCTTTTTCAATCGTCTGACGATACTCGTTAAAAGTGGTTGCTCCGATTGCTTGTAGCTCACCGCGTGCCAATGCCGGTTTGAACATATTCGATGCATCGAGCGAACCGCTTGCAGAACCTGCCCCAACTATCGTGTGAAGTTCGTCGAGGAAAAGAATCACGTCGCGGTTTTTCTCAAGTTCACCCATAATCGACTTGATGCGTTCTTCAAATTGACCGCGGTATTTCGTTCCCGCGACTAACGCGCCAAGGTCAAGTTGGACAACCCTCTTTCCAAAGAGCACCGGGCTGACACGTTGTTCGAGGATGCGAATTGCCAATCCTTCTGCAATCGCCGTCTTACCGACACCCGGCTCACCAATTAATACCGGATTGTTTTTCTTCCGTCGGGCGAGAATCTGTGCGACGCGCTGTATTTCCTGATCGCGCCCGATGATTGGATCCAGTTTGCCGTCACGTGCAAGCTTCGTTAGGTCTCGTCCGAAGTGATCGAGCACCGGAGTTTTCGTTTTGGTTTTCTCTTTTGCCGAAGTCGTTTTTCGTTCGCCCGGTGAGCTGCCGCTGCGTTCGCGCATCACATTTTCAAGTTCTTCTTTGACTCGCTCGTAATGGACGTTGTACCGCGAAAGTACATTGGCGGGAATACTCTCTTCATCTTTCAACAACGCCAGCAACAAGTGTTCAGTACCAATTACGTCAGCGTTATAAGACTGCCCTTCCGCATAAGCAATTTTAAGAATCCGTTCCGCTTTTTTTGTGAACGGCAAATCACCTGCTTTGAGAGTAGGTGTCTCACTGTGTTCGACCGCTTCTTCAACGGCCTCCCAGAGGTCTTCAAGGTCGATGCTCATATTCTGAAGAATTTGAACACCACCACCCTCACCAAGACGAATCAATCCGAGCAGCAAATGCTCGGGACCGGTCGCGTCTTGTCCCATACGCACCGCTTCTTCGCGGGCGAATTGAATAACCTGTTGGACTCGAAATGAATATTTTTGCATCATTGCTACACCCCCGACCGGTCATCACCGGTTTCGTCGAAATGTAATCGCGCGTTTATTAAAGTCTCTTGCACAAGTTGTGCGCGTGTGAAATTTGCATCTTCTTCTGTCACTGCACTCGTTCTCATTTCTAAATACGCAGGTCCGACCCGTTCTGCCAATAAGTCGAGTGCGCTCGGAGTGATTCCCCGAATCCAGCCGAAATCAATTCCCAACCTCAGTGAACTATGAAGTACGATAAATTCATCGAGTGCGATATGTCGTGCGTACTTGAGGATACCGAAAGCCCGCGCAATCATATCCTCGAGTTGAGGTCGGCTTGCCGCCATTACCGCCCGCCGCGAAGCACGTTCCCGTCGTGCGACCTTTAACGCTGCGGCCTCCATACTCTCGACGATTTCCTCGGGTGTAAGTCCCGCGCTACGCCGGTGTGTGAGGATAACCAATCCCCCCGGAGCTGGTCGTTTCGCTCCTGAAATGCTAATCAAACGAATATGTTCGCTTGCTAGTTCGGCGGTCAGTTGTTCAAATCCATCGGTAAAGAATACTGCCGGGATGTGGAGTATCCCTTGGAGGCGTAATCCCCCCGCTTCATTTGGATCCGCAGTCAGAAATCCCAGTTGATTATCAAACGCAAATTCAAATTCATCAAGTACGTTGAAATCGTTGATTTGGTTTTCCCATAATTTACGGAAAGCAACCCCTTGACCGGTAGCAGACCAACGAAAATGGTCGTTTCCGCAGAATTGCAACGAAACTCTGGTATCGTCGCTTACGAGCAAAGAACCGCCTGCTCGTTCGAATAATTCTGCTTCGGCTAATTGTCGTTCGATTAGAAACGATGCTTCCGATTGAGTGACTTCATTCGGAGCGATAGCGTATGCTTTGTCTTTCCAGTGGGGTATATCGTGGACTTTACTTAAAAATCGCTCAGTGATTGTGCGTCGTTCCGAACTCGATAATTTGCCCGGGAATGCTTCATTAACCAGATTTCGAGATGCAGTTAGTCGTGCTGCGAGAATAATCTCTGGATAAAATCGGTCTTTGAAACGTCGATGACCGTGGAACTCCCAGACTCCGGAAGGAAGTGTCATACGTTGCTGGGGAGTTGTTTCAAAGCGGAAAGTTGATCGCGAAGTTTGGCTGCGACTTCATATTCTTCTTTCGCAATCGCCTCGTTTAACAGAACTTCAAGATGAGTTCGCATCGAATCGCCTTCATCAAGCAACTCGTTTATAGGTGCAAAAGAAAACCCTTGGGAGCGGCGAAGATATTCCGAAACTTCATTCCGGAAAACGAGATAACAATTAGCGCAACCCGTACGATTCTTCGATAACCATTCAGATAACGTGGTACCGCAAGTCGGACAAGAGCGGTCACTATTCATTGCATATTCCAAGTGTATTATACCTTCTTATAGTTACGCAGAAATATAGCATTAAATTGTGCCAGTCCGCACATCTTCCATAATTTTACCACTTCCCAGTCGGATTAACCGACTACATTGACCCGCATATCCCGTGTGATGCGTTGCAAGCATTAGAGTTGCACCTGTTTCCTTCGCAAACTCAAATAACAATTCCACCAAACGTTCGGCATTTTCTCCATCGAGATTTCCGGTGGGTTCATCAGCCAATAACAAAGATGGTCGATTCATAATCGCGCGAATTGCGGCGACCCGTTGCGCTTCACCACCTGATAACACTGTTACTGAACTATCTTTTCTATCCAGTAAACCAACCCTATCCAATAACTTTCGCGCCCGTTTGCTAGCATCCGCTAAATCACCGCCGTTCCAGCGAATCGGCATCAGTAAATTCTCTTCTACGCTGAATTCAGGGAGTAGGTGGTGAAACTGAAATACGAATCCTACTGTTTTACTTCGGAACTGACAACGGTTTCTAACGCTTAACATATCGATCATAGTATCATCGATGGTGATTCGTCCACTGGTCGGCCTATCGAGCGTTCCGATAAGATTTAGTAATGTCGATTTTCCTACTCCGCTCGGCCCGGTCACCGCAATGGTTTCACCATGGTCAATCGACAAATCAAGATCAACCAAAACGGGATGAAGCGCCGCCCCTTCATGAAAAGTTCGGGATAACCTTTCCAATTTAATTTTTGCCATTATCCCATCCCCCGGATAGCAGCGACCGGATCGAGCTTCGATGCACGTCGCGCAGGGTACCATGCTGCTAATAGCGAAAGGACGATAGCAATGACACCGACAAACAAAAAGTCGGTCCATTCCATTTTTATCGGCATACGGTCAAGAAAATAGACATCCCCCGGCAATTTGAAGAAACCAAGTGTCTGTTGTAGCCAACAGAACAGAAAGCCGATAAATGAACCGATAATCGAACCGGATGCACCAATCAACAACCCTTCCCAGAGGAAAATCTTCGCGATACCCCCTTCATCCGCTCCCATCGCTTTCAGGATTCCGATGTCGCGCCCTTTTTCCAGTACCAACATGACCAAACTGCTAATAATGTTGACAACTGCGACTAAGATGATAAGCGAGAGAATGGTAAACGTTGCCCACTTTTCTATTTGTATCCATGCAAACAATGTCCGGTTTTGTTCATACCATGTAAGTGTATACAGCGGAAACGTCAGTTTCGATTTCATCACCTTCGCAATGGCTTCCGCTAAGTCATACTGGTCTAACCGTACCTCCAATCCGGTAACTGCACCATCGGTCAATCCCGCTAAAGTTGATGCCTCCGGTAGATTGATAAATCCTATCGAATTATCGTATTCAAAGAATCCAGTGCTAAAAATCCCACGGACAGCAAACCGCTTCATCTGCGGCATCCAACCTATCGTTCCACCTGTTGTCAGCAGTGTGACAGTGTCTCCTACCGCGCTGCCGAGACGCTCGGCGAGGTAGTTACCAAGTAGTATCCCCCCGATACCCCCTTCTTCTCTCTTGACCGATAGCGAGCCCTGAATGATTTGTTTCGGTAAGTCACTTACTGAAGCTTCGGTTTGTTCGTCGATACCCCGGAGTTCTACCCCTTCGGTCATCTTCTCGTAACGTAACAACCCTCGGACATGAACGTAGGGTGAAGCCCCTGTTACATGGGGGATGCGAAGAACCATGTGCCGGATGCTGTCCGCATTGGTGATGCCGTTGCTATGGAAACTCTGTATCCTGATATGTGCGTCCGCACCGACGATCCGTTGCCGTACCTCTGATTCAAATCCGTTCATCACTGAAAGGGTGATCGTAAGTGCTGAGACCCCTACAGTAACACCCAATGCCGCCATTACGGTCATAACAGAGATAAATCGGGTTTGTTTTCTGCTTCGAAGATAGCGAAATGCAATGTAGAGCGGTGGATGGTTTCTTAGCATGCGAACGGAGTTATCCGAGCGGTTGTTCGTCTGGTTCAATGCGGTCAAATTGCATTATCGTGATGAACCCGTCGGCGAGTTTTTCAGTGGAAACGGTACGGCAAAAATGGCGGAGAATCAAAAACCCGCGGCCATGGTCACGCATCAGGTTTTCCGGTGCAGTGGGATCTGGCAATAAATTTGGGTCAAAACCATGTCCGGTGTCTTTTACTGTAATCGTTAAATAATTATCATGAGGTACGATACTGATTTCTACCGGCAGCGATGGATCGCCCCGGTTTCCATGATGAATAGAGTTATTAGCCGCTTCGGTGACGACTAAACCGAGCATGCTACATCGGTGCTCGTCCAACCCGGCGGCTTTACCTGCCCTTTCGGCAAATTCTTCAATCTCCGGCAATCGTTCCGGGTCGGAAGGAATTTTCAGTGCAAGCAACTCACCCATCGTGTTCCTCTTGTTGATACACTACCGACAATAACGTCATATCATCGCCAAAAGCGTTACCATTCAGATGCTCCGCTGCGATGGTCTTTACATGTTGGATGACTTGATCAGCAGTTGGGTTGCGGAGAGAACCGACCGATTCCAACAAACGTGTGATCCCGAACATATTACCTGAAATCGACTCCGCTTCAGTTACGCCGTCTGTGAACAACAATAAGTGGTCGCCCGGTTCAAACTTAACGATTGTTTCTTCCCACGTCTGATCGTTGAACATGCCAATTGGAACGCCTCCGCGGTCTAATTGTTCAATCTTGCCATCTTTCCGGTACAGCAACCCGGGATTGTGCCCAGCGTTCGTATAGGTTAGAATGTTTTTCTCGTAATCAATAACGCCGTAGAAGAGGGTGACATATTCTGTCGGGCCGGATGTCGAGTATAAAAATTGATTAACATGGTCGATGATTTGGCTGATTGAGTAAACCGTTCTCGCTTCTACTCGGAGCGAACCGCGCAGCCCTGCCATAATCAAAGCAGCCGGGATACCTTTACCCGCGACATCCGCGATGACAATACCGATATCTTTGTCTGTAAGCGGGAAAAAATCATAATAGTCTCCGCCAACCAATTCTGATGGTGCGCTGAAACCGCGTAGTTGAAGTCCGTTAAAACTTGCGTCAGTGGGGAGGAGCGAGTGTTGAATGCGTCTTGCAACCGACAACTCTTCGTTAATGCGTTGTTGGTGCATTAACCGGTGGTACATTTGTGAACGCTCAATTGCGATAGCCGCATTGGATGCCAGTGTAGCCACCAATTCCGCATCATCGTCTTCGTAGGCGTTCAGGTTGTTCGACTCAAGGTTGAACACACCGATTACTTCACCGGAAACTTGTGAAAACATCGGAACGGCAAGCTCACTACGAGTACCGACCCGCGCGGCGATATAATCGTTGTCGGTTCGTACGTCGGAAATCTTTACTGTCCGTCCCGTTTCAACGACCCTGCCGACGATGCCTTTGCCAAGTTTTTTGTGAACTTTTTCATAAGCGTCGATTAAGTAACCGCGCAGATATTCCGCGGCAATTTCATTCTTTTCAACGATAAAAACACCGACCGCATCAAAAGGAATAATCTTAGCCAATCCATCCACAATTTGGGTCAGGATGTCGTCTAAACCGATGGCGCGGGATAAAGTGAATGCTACTTCGGAAAGGAGTTCATAGCGTTGTCGCTCTGATTCCGCTTTGTCCCATTCCGATAATGAAGCGTGTATATCGTTTAGCAACGCTATACTTGTTTCTTTCGAGCCATTGGTTAATAACTGCTCAACTGATTCGAGGCGGGTGTGAATACGTTTAAGTAGCGCCTGTTCCTCAGTTAGCTGAAATGCTTTTCGCATGTGAATCGGTTATACTTTCGTCAAAGCTTCTTCGACTGTGGGTGATGTATTGAAAATCCCTGATAATCTTGTCATCGCGAGAACGGATTCAATCTTGCCGGCAACACGGGCAAGGTAAAGCGAACCACCGGCATTGGTAATTGAGGTTAAACTACCTATAAGCATACCAAGGCCCATCGAGTTCATCCATTCAACGTCGCCAAGATCGATCACGAATTTCTTGAAACCACCGGCTATGTTGGCCTTTATTTCGTCTGTTACTTCGGTTGATTCCGGTCCGCCCATTAGTTTACCGCGTAAATGAAGAACGACAACGTCGCCGTAGACCGCTAATTTGTGCTTTGTCATAGAATAGCTCCTGTTTAGGTTAAGCCGGGAAAAAGTGTATTAAAAAGATACGTTTTTACTTTGTAAATGCAATCCTTAAGTCGTTTAAAATCGCTTAAAAACATGAATTCCACAAACTTATTCGTTTAGGTCTAAAGTATGGGCTATAACCCGTTGAAGCAACTACAATTTGCTACACTATTGCGATAGCCGTATTTTACTTAGTTTAGTAATAGGCTAATGGAACCCAAGGAGGAAGCATTGAAACCAATGAGTCATTGGTTAATCGGTATCGTGACAACGATGTTGTTCGCGATACTTTTTATCGGATGTGAAGGAAATCCCACGATTGCTACCGTGGGAAAGGATAAGATTACCGCTAACGATTTGAAATCCGAAATTTTGCGCCGGGTTGGAACACCGGATGCCGCTGCACAAATGCCGTTGGAGAGCAGGATGGAAATGCTCAATAACCTAATAACCAAACGGCTTCAATTGCTGGATGCGTATGACAAGAAAATCGACCAGCGACCGGATATCGCGCGTGAACTCAACGATTTCAAGCTCAGAAACGCACAGCAGTTATTGTACGACAATGAAGTTCGGAATAAAATCATCAAAGAATCCGAAGTCAAGGATTTTTATAAACATCAGGATGTCGAGATTAGGGCAAGCCACATTCTGGTGGCGTTGTCTAAAACTGCTTCAGCCGCCGAGAAAAGTACCGCGAAAGTTCGCGCCGATTCCATCTACAATGCCGTAATTAAACCCAATGCGGACTTTGCCGCAATTGCACGACTCACAACTCAAGATATGAGTTCACGCGATGGTGATATCGGGTACTTTGGTTGGGGAAGAATGGTAGACGAGTTTCAGGACGTAGTATGGAAAATGAAACCCGGCGAAATTTCGAAACCATTTTTAACGAACTATGGTTGGCACATTGTCAAAGTGACAGATCGGCGTAAAGTGGATGTTAAGCCACTCGAAGAGATGCGGGATCAAATCGAACAAACGTTGATGCAAATTCATCGCCAGGAAATGATGAATCAAGCCCAAAAGTTTCTTGAACAAGTCATGAAAGACTACCATTTTGCTACAAATATGACAAATATTGCGTTAATCGTAAGCAAATCCTTGCCATCCAGTAGTCAGCAGGAAGACCCTTTCTCAACGTTGTCACTGGCAGAACGTGATTTACCGTTAGTAACATTCCAACCCGGTAAGGCAAACTGGGGTACGATTACCGAAAAACCGTACTACAAGGCGGGAAAAGTTACTGTAAGCGCTTTAATCGACAAATTCGCCGTCGCAGGAAGACCCGGTGCTGTTAGCGATACCGGCGCGTTGCGGGCATTCGCGACGCAGTTGGCTCAGGAATGGATGATTAGCGATTATGTAGTAACTAAAGGTTTAACGAAAGAGAAATCCGTAGTCGAAACTTCAAGCAAATCAATCGAGCTTGATTTGATTTCGCGGGATGAAAATGAACAGGTAACGGATCGTGCCTCGCATCCTACTGATGCGGAATTACGGGATTATTTATTCAAGAATCAAATCCGGTTCCGCACTCAATCCACGTCCGACCTAATTGAAGTATTATTTACCAACAAAACGGCTGCGGAAAAATACGCTGCCAAAGCAACCAAACGTGGATCGATATCGCTTGCGGAAGCCGCACGCTTGACCAAGCGGGTCGCTACTCCCGACGGTAAAACCTATGTTCGAGGTAAACTTGAAAATGTTTCCCCAACAATGTTTGGTAAAATCGGTGCATATGCGAGTCAGGCACCGGTCGGAAAAATAATCGGGCCGTTGCCCGATGGCCAGAATTTCAGTGTCTTTCAAGTGGTGGCAAAAAATCCTCCGCGCGACATGACTCTTGACGATGGAAAAGACCAAATTGCCGCAGCATATCGACAGGATAAGATTGTTGAACTTCGCAAGGATTGGTTGGATCAATTACGTAAGAAGTATCCGGTATCGATTCGGGAAGAGGGTGTAAAGTCGTTGTTTGGTGGAATTAAACCGGTTGATAAATCGAAACAATCCACTACACCGATGAATCCCAATCAGGTACCGCCGTTAGGTGGTAATCCGCATCGCGGCATGAAGATGAATCCGAATGGCCCAAGACCGATAAACCCTCATACTGGTCATTAGCAGCTATGGGAAATTCGAATAGCCATGTCGGGTAACGAGAATTGTGAAAAAAAATCTAACATGGTGTTTGATACTGCTGACATTTCTGCTATTCGGTTGCAATTCACAACCGAAGGGTAGATTATTAGCACAGGTAGGGAACGCCAAATTGTGGGAGTCCGATCTTAGGGAACTACTTCCGAAAGACCGGCGTGCCATTCCTATCAAGGAACTACAAGCCGCCGTTCGCCGTTGGGCGGAGCACCAGATACTTATTCAGGAAGCGTTGCGACAGGATTTAGGTGAAGATGCTGATGTGAAGGATCAGGTCAACCGGGTGCGGGAAGAACTGATGATTGCGAAACTCAGGGAAACGATGCAGCCCGCCATGGAACCGACGGATTCACAGTTGAGGGCATTTTACACCCGTACGTCATCGCAATGGTATACGCAAACTACCGAAGTACGCGGGTGGATATGGCAATCGGAAGATGAAAAAGAATTAACTGCGCTATGGCGCCAGACCCGAACTGATATGGCGCCAAGTTCCGGGCTGGAATTTGATTGGATGCCCGTACAACGGTTTGGGCCGTTATCCGATGAAATACAACAATTAGCCCCCGGATATTTTACTCAACCGGTAAGATGGGGTAAACGCTGGATTTTTGCGCAACTTGCCGATAAACGTCCCGCTGGTACGCTGAAACCCTATGAAGAAATTCGTACCGAGATTCGTACCCGCTATTTGATTTATTTGCGTGAAAGCCATATTGATTCAATGATGACAGCTTTACGAAAGCGGATGGTGGATAAAGGGAAGTACGCGATTTACGATGTAACCGCGCTCGCAGCCGAAACGCCTGCGACGACAAAAAAAGACCGTTTGCTTTTACCTCCTCGTAAACTGCCGGTACCGATACTGGACGATAGCACCGGAGGTAATGACATCGAAAACTTGTTCCGTGACATGGAAAAGTCCGATAGCAAACACATTAATCCGTAAGGAAACGATGAGAAATATTCTGATTTTAATTCTTGCATCGGTAGCGATACCGGTATTTGCCGAAGAAGTTGTTGATCGCGTCGTTGCACAGGTTGGCAGTGAGCCGATATTGGAAACGGAGCTGTTTCAGGCGGCTATCCTTGAAGCACAGAACGCAGGAATCGACATTTCGAAAGATGATTCGAAAATCGATTCACTTAAGCGTCAGGTATTAAAATCAATCGTCGATTTCCGCATATTGCTCGACGCTGCGAAAAACGATACCAATGTGAAAGTTGCTGATGCTGACGCTAAAGGGAAAGCGAGCGATGATTATCAGCGCTTAACTCGCCAAGCCGGCGGTGAATCAAATCTATCCCAACGCTTTGGGATGCCGATACGCAAGATAAAAAAGAATTTAGAAGACAATGCACTTAATACGATGAAAGTGCAGCGATTTACTGAATTAAAAATGCAGAATGTGCATGTTACCCGAAGCGATGTGGAAAAATTCTGGGATACAAATAAAAGTTCGTTCCCTGATATGCCCGCCGCAATTCGTCTTGCAAATATATTAATCTCGGTCAAACCGTCGGATTCTGCACGGGCCAACGCGATGCGTCGTGCCGATTCCATTGCCACAATCGCACGAAGCGGAGTCGATTTTGCCGAACTTGCAAAAAAATCATCCGATGATGAGCTATCCGCTAAAGTGGGTGGTGATTTAGGGGAAGCTTCGCGCGGTACTTTCCTTTCTGATTTCGAAGCGGCGGCATACAAATTGTCAGACAATGGAATCAGTGACCCCGTTGAAACGACCTATGGTTTTCATGTCATTAAATTGCATTGGAAGAGGGGAAATAAATTTCACGTTTCACACATCCTTGTTTCGTTACGACCGACACATGCGGACACCACCGCGGCGCTCAATCTTGCTGACCATATTGCCGATCTGCTGAAAGCCGGTGCACCATTCGATTCATTGGCTAAAGTATATTCGCAGGATGCTGAGACTGCAGCGAAAGGTGGTGACATGGATTGGTTCGAGAAAGCGAAAATACCCGATCAATTTGCAAGTAAAGTAAATTCTCTGAAAACTGGTGAGTGGACTGGCCCGTTCGTGTTTAAGGGTGGCTATCATTTCTTGAAAATTGCGGAAGAGCAAGCATCGAGAAAGCCCGATTTACAAAAAGATTGGGATCGAATCGAACGAATTGTGCAGGCGAATGTGCGCGCAGACGCTTATAAGAAGTTGGTCGAGTCGTTACAGAAAAGTGTATTTATTCAATATCGTAACTAAGTCGAGGGGAGTATGTCTCCGAAAACTAAGCGTATAATTTTATTCGTAGTATCCATTCTCTCCGTCATTGCATTGAGCCCACGCCGTTCGCTTGCACAGGATACCAGCTTCGATGAAGATGAAAATACTTTGCCCCAAAAAGGGCATCCCGGTTTTTTTGCCGCCGGTAGCTTTTATCTGCAAACATTTTCTCCCGATTTAACGCCATTTAATGATAAGATAACAGAAATGGGAATTGGTAAACTCAATCCTATAATCGTTCAATATGGCGTAAATGCGTTTGGTTCCGTACAAAAAAAATGGCGCATTGGATTATTCTACTATGCAGGTAATAGTTCAACATCGGGAACAACCTACGATTCTGTCTATGGGTTTCGTGGAGTGTATGGATTCGACAAAACTGCCAAAGTCTCAGTTAAAGGCGGTGGAATCTCTACCGGGTATCGAATCACTTTGCCAAAATCGTTCGAGCTGGAACCGTCACTATGGTTAGGAATGACCTTTATCGATGTTGAACTTAGCCAAACCGACAGTAGAGTCGATTGGAATGAAGTTTGGTTTGGTTATCGTGATTATGCCGGTACCATTCAGGAAACAATTAGTAGCTATTATGTATTTGCACAGCCGGGGATTATCGTCCGTTACTACCCACGGTCCTGGGTCGCAGTCGGGTTGGGAGCACAATACATCGTACCAATTACAAAAGCGAATTCATGGACGCTTGCTGGCTACAAAGTCAGAAACGCACCGACATTCGATCCATCCAGCGTAAGTACTATGTTAATCGTCTCATTTGGGATATAGTATTATTAATGCTTATCTTATAGAAGGGGTGGAAACAGAAAGCCCCTACAAAACTGTTCTCCCCCACTTAATGCTACAAACTACCTCGTTGTTACCTTCGAAGGAAAAAGGAAGTTATCATGAAACGGTTTGAAATGCGGGTCGATCCTTTGACTCATGAAGTGTATTACGCCATTGGTTACAAGGGCTATCCACTCATGAACGATCCGTTACTAAACAAAGGAAGTTCTTTCCCCCGTGGTGAACGGGCCGAATTCGGCCTCAACGGTCTCATCGCGGAATCAGTCGGGACGCTCGAAATGCAGTTGGAACGCGCCTATGGAAATTATAGTGCGAAATCCACCGACATGGAGCGTTACATCACTTTGAACGGTTTGCTTGATCGCAATGAAACCCTCTTTTACGCACTCCTCACCCGTCATATCACGGAAATGTTACCGATTGTGTATACTCCTACCGTCGGACAGGCGTGCTTACAAATGTCGCATATCCTGCGCCGTTATCGCGGACTTTACGTCACTCAAAACAATGTCCACAATATCGAACAATTACTCGAAAATACCGGTTTGCCCGATGTCTCGTTAATTGTCGTAACCGACGGTGAGCGCATTCTCGGTTTTGGCGATTTAGGTGTCGACGGTATGGGAATACCGGTCGGGAAACTGTCGTTGTATGTCGCCGCTGCCGGTATTCATCCGGCATCGACACTACCCATTTGTTTTGATGTTGGCACAAACAATGAACGTTTGCTCAACGATCCATTGTACCTCGGTATTCGTAAACCCCGCATGGTTGGGGAAGCGTATTACGATTTTGTCGAACGGTTTGTGCAAGGTGTTCGAAGAATCTTCCCGCGTGCGTTGTTGCAATGGGAAGATTTCGGGAAATCCAATGCATTTAATTTGTTAAACCGCTATCACAACCGCATTCCCAGTTTCAACGATGATATTCAGGGTACCGGTGCCACAGCATCTGCTGCATTGATGACGGCGAAAAAGATTACTGGAAGGCCGCTATCAGCTGAAAAAATCGCAATTCTTGGTTTCGGACAGGCCGGAAGCGGTGTTGCTAACGCATTAGTTACTTTGATGGAACGGGAAGAAGGTATCTCGGTTGCGGAAGCCCGGCGACGCATCTTTGCCGTCGATATCGATGGATTGTTGGTTGAGGGTATGGCGGCGGAGACACATCAACAGCCATTCCTGCAACCAAAATCAGCAATCGAAAACTGGAAGTTTGATAAATCGAAATCGCCGAAATTGAAAGACGTCGTGGATAACGCGAAAATAACCGTCCTTATCGGGTTATCTGCACAACCCGGTGTTTTTGATAATACAATCTTGAAGAGTGTTGGCAAGAATTCTGAACATCCGATAATTCTTGCTTTATCTAATCCCACTTCCCGTACTGAGGCGACACCGCAAGCGATTATGGAAGCTACCGGTGGTCGTGCGCTAATGGGCTTTGGTAGTCCGTTTGCAAACGTGTTGGATGCGGGTGGTGACGAGGTACACTGCACACAATGCAATAACCTCTATATCTTCCCCGGAATGGGCCTCGGTGCGATTGTATCTCAGGCAACAAGGGTCACCCACCGTATGTTCCATGCCGCCAGCCGTACGATTTCCGAAATGGTTACCGAAGAGCAACGGAAAAAAGGAATGCTCCTGCCATCGTTGGATGACATCCGCCGCGTTTCGTTCGAAGTCGCTTTCGCGGTTGGCAAACAGGCGCGAGAAGACAGTATCGGCGTCGAGATGTCTGATGACCGGTTCGCGCAGTTATTACGCGATGCAATGTGGGTACCGCATTACTATCCTTATCGGTTTAACCGCATGTAAACGGTTAATTGTTGCAAAGAAAGGCGGATGTTTCATCCGCCTTTTCTTTTATCTATGGCGATGGTATTTTGAATTATGACCGAATATCTCTGGATTGACCTCGTTACTGCGTGGAGTGCAGGAATGCTTGGAAGCATTCACTGTATTGCTATGTGCGGGCCGATAGCAGGATACGGTTGCACCACATTGCTTAACCGCAAAGCGTGGGGAGGTCCATTGCTATTCGTATCTGGTAAACTGATATCCTATGCACTTGTCGGATTATTGGCGGGTTCGGTTGGTGGTTGGTTGTTATCGTTCCCGTGGGTACCAAAAGCGGGAGCGTGGCTCGCGATTATCAGTGGTGGTTTGATGATTTCGCTTATCGGTTTTCATTGGCTGGTTCCGGCAAAATCCACCGTTCATTGGTCGTTGCGGCTATTAAAACCAATCATCCGTACCAATCCGAAAGCGAATGATTCGAAGTCGCAACAATTTCGTATTCCCTTTCTGCTTGGATTTTGCGCCGCCCTACTACCATGTGGATTACTCCACGCCATGGTTTTACGCGCTGCCGCTACCGGTTCTCCGTCCTACGCGATGGGAATGATGGTGGCATTCGGTATCGGCACTTCGCCTGCGTTGGTAGGCATTGCTGGTGCTTCGCTCGCACTTCCGGTTTTATTCAGGAAGAATGCCAATCGAATTGGGGAGGGATTCGTGGTTGCGTTAGCGATAGTGATGATTTTCAGAGGAATAAACGGTTTGTCGATGCCGGATGCTTGTATTTTGTGTAAATAAATATCGGCTATTGCGTGTCGAGAACCTTGCGAATCGTTTGCGCTAATACATCGATTTGAAATGGCTTCGAAATAAAATTCTTCGCGAGTTTTACGTCCTGATATTCACGCATAGTGTGGGTATCGTATCCACTCGAAATAATCGCTTTTATCTTCGGATTAATCGCGAGCAACTCCTGTAGTAGTTCTCCGCCGGACATCTTCGGCATCGAATAATCAAGAATAACCATGCTGATATCGGATTGATTCGCTTTGTAGTATTCTATTGCTTCTTTTCCAGTCTCGATGGTAATAACTTTATATCCCAATTGTTCCAATACGGAACGGCTGATTGTACGAATCAAATCTTCATCATCCACAACGAGAATCGTTTCATTTCCGGTTGAGAGCATCGGCTCTCCTACGCTCGTCGATTGAATAACGACTTGTTCCGCGACCGGTAAGTAAAATGTAAAGGTGGAACCCTTGCCGACTTCACTTATCACTTCCAACCAGCCATTATGTTGTTTAATAATACCGTACACCGTCGCTAACCCTAAACCGGTTCCTACTCCCGTCGGTTTGGTGGTAAAGAATGGTTCGAAAATTCGTTGCATTGTTTCTTGTGACATTCCCGCACCATTATCTATCACGGCAACTTTTACGAATTTTCCCGGTCTCGCATTCGGATTTTCCTGAATGTCCTCTAACGTTTTTTCGATGTCTTCTGCGATTACTTGAAGCTTAGGTGGTACCCGTGCGAATTTCTCATCGGGAACTTCGAGCAACGCGTCGCGCGCATTGACGCATAAATTCAGGATCACCTGATGGAGTTGGACGGTATCGGCGATAACCTGACTATGTAAATTATCGTAACTAACAGTAAAGTCGATTTTACGGTCGATGGTGTTGCGAACCATGCTCGAGATTTCATCAAGAATAATTGCAAGGTCGGTTACTTCTACTTGCATATCCGAGCGGCGGCTGAATGTTAAAATTTGTTTTACCAACCCGCTCGCCCTGCTCGAAGCGCGCTCCGCATCGTCCAAACATGCCTGGATTTGCTCCGGTGTACCGATCTTTGCGAGACTTATGTTACCAATGATGGCGGTGAGTAAATTATTAAAGTCGTGTGCAATTCCACCTGCCAATTGCCCAATCGCTTCCAACTTTTGTGATTGCCGTAATTGGTCTTCGAGGATATGTTCGCGGGTGATGTCGCGATCCACCTTAATAATATTGACTACTCGCCCTTTATCGTCACGGATCGGAGATAGCGTGCTTTCGAGGTAAAGGAGTGTTCCTTCCTTCGTCCGAATTGTTTGAGTACCCCGCCACTCTTCCCCTTTTTTAGATACACGGCTCATATCTTCGTTTTGGCGTGGGTCATCTTCGTTCGGTTTCAACAGTTCGATACGGTTTTTATTGATCGCTTCAGCCGGCGTATATCCGGTAATTTTCTGAAAAGCCGGATTTGCGTATAGGATTACATCGTTGATATCGAGTAGTGCGATGCTTTCCGATGCCGCTTCAATAGCTGCCACCAGCCGTTTGCGCTCTTCTTCGGAGAATTTAAGTTCGATAGCCGAGGAGATATTGGAAGCGACAAACCGGATTAATTCTAAATCGCTTAACGAATATTCTTTCCCCGGCAAATAGGATTGTATCGCACATACGCCGATAATACCGCGTTGAGTTTGTAACGGTACACCCAACCAGCAATTTGCATGGCGCCCCACAATGTCGATTTCGCCCGCTTCCAGCAATTCCTGCATTTTCTTTTGGTCAGCGAGCAATGGCTTACCGGTACGGCGTACATAATCTGTAAGCGAGTGGTCTAATTTGTGGTACGCGTTGGTTAAAATCGGCTCGTCGAAGGGATCGACATAATACGGGAACGAGTAGAGTTCTAAATCGGGGTGGTATAGGGCTACGTAGAAATTCCTTGCTACCATCAATTTCGATAACTGTTCGTGGAATACCGATAGCATTTCTTCGAGATTGTGTGCTGTGCCGTATGATTTGGTGATTTCAAGTAGCGCGGTCTGGATTTGGTCCGCGCGTTTCCGCTCGGTGATGTCCAGAATAACGCCATGCAACAATGTGCTTTCCGGGTCGTAGGTCACTTTATCCAATGCCCAAACATCGCGTCCATCCAAGGTTCGGATGCGGTACTCAAATGCGCGGGTTGTTACCGTCCGTTCCGGTGGAATATCGAATTTCCGTATTGCCGTTTCACGATCTTCAGGATGAACTAAATCCAACCAAAGCGTTGGGTCTTTCAGCCACGCTTCGGGAGAAATTCCTAACATCGCTTCGACTTGGTTACTTACGTAAGTGAAACAATATCGAGTTGTATCGTACTCCCAAAGGATGGCGTTTACGTGTTGAACCAAATCGTCGATTTGTTGTTGTTTCTCATTAAGCGATTTTTCCGTTAAAATTTGTTCGGTTAAATCGCGTCCCACCATCTGTACTTCACATAGTTCCTGCGTTTCGTAAAAGAACCCGTGGAGAACCCACGATGTTGCTTGATATTCCTTACGGTCGTTGATTGATTCCCATAAAACAGTTGTGGTGGGTGAATCCGGTGTTAATGAACGTATTTTATCATGGAACCGTGTATATTGTTTTTCACCAATGAATTCGACCAACCTGTGGCTGATTAACTTCTCATGTGGTAAACTGAAATAAGAACAAAGTTTTTCGTTTACGAATAAAAGTGTTCCGTCACTGCCAATTCTTCCCAGCATTTCGGTCTGATCTTGTATCAATGCCCGGAAGTACGATTCAGAAGCTTGTAAATCGTCGAACGCTTTTCGCAACTCGAACGTTCGCTGTTGGACAACTTCTTCAAGTTCCAATTTGGCAGAACGAAGTGTGCTGATTTCATGTAATCGTTCGTCGATATTTCTTGCAACGCCAAAAATTCCGATTACATCGCCATGCTCATTAAAAATTGGCCGTTTGGTGACTTCGTACCATGCTGCCTTACCGGTTAAATCGCATATTAATTCGTCACGCTTTACCGTGCGTTTCGATTGAATTACCCGTAAATCGTCCGCAATCGATTTTTCTGCGACCTCTTTTTCCATCAAATCAAAGGATGATTGACCGACGATGCGGTCAGGGTCGCTGTGCCCGTAAAGTTCAGCAAATGGATGGTTTACGCCGATGTAGTGCCCGTCAATATCTTTAAGCCACATCGGTTCCGGCAGGTTGTCGAGCAGGGTTCGTTGAATCAACTGCGTCTGGAGCATCTTCCGCTCGTTTTCATCCGCAAGTTCGCTCTCTTCAACCAACGCACGGTTCATTTCCTCAAGTTCCACAATCCGGTTTCGTAAATGAATTTCTACTTCGCCGTGGTTGCTTTCCAATTTCTTGTGCTCGGATTTTAGTTCATTGATATCGGAAAGTGTACCTGTAAAGCCCGTTATCAAACCGGAAGTATCAGTCATAGTGTCCGCGGCAAATTCAAACCAATGCGGGGTTCCGTCTTTTTTCACGAGACGGACTTCACTCCGAATTGTTTCGTTGGAATGCGCAGCTTGAATCAGAACGGAAAGTGTTTCGCGGTCGTCTTCATGAATAAATTCTGTGAGCGGACAACCGATAGCAAATGATGATTCGATACCAGTGGTCTGTTTCCAAGCGGAATTTAGAAACGTAATATTTAATTCGGAGTCGGTCTGTAGAACGATGTGCTTGATAGAATCAACGATTTTATGTTCTTCTTTGGATTGTTCCTCAAGTATGGTTTGTCCAGATTCAGGCAACTTTTCATGTAGAATGACAATCGAACCGATTTGGGTATTCGGAACTATTCTCGCTTCGTAATGGCGGTGCGGATCGCTGTCTGATTCATATTCAAAAACTTGCGTTTCTTCGGTACGGAGTGCTGTACGTAGGGAGGCCTCAAATTTTGACGCTATTGGATTTGCAAAATAATCTGCGAAGGTCCGTTTTGACTTTAGAGGGGGTTTGTGGCTGCTTTTACTGTCGTCGTCCGAAGTGAGATTGAACAACGTACCGTCGTTTCCGACATGTAACACCATGAACGGACTGGAACGTGAAACCGATTTTGAAAGTGTTCTCATGGTTTGTGATAACAGCATCGAGGTCTTGTTCATCTTATCAAGCTCCAGCCACATTTATAACATAGATACTTAATGCGAGGAAAATGTGTTTCACTGGAACTGAACGAAAAGCTGAATCAAATGGTATCCGCTATCAAAGCGAAAATCCATAAATAAATATCTGTGTTACATTTACTTAGCGAGCGAGTTAGCACAAAGGGAAAGACAAATTGCTCGTGTTGATTCAAACAAAAATGGTGGTAAAAAGAAAGTTAATCGGATAGATGGGTTTAGGCAAGGGAATTTCTGCTAAACTTAATTTCTTTGCATTATCTACGGATACCCGCAGATTCCCTACATATTTGGATATGTTTATCTATCCAAACCTGAACAGAAAATTGTCGAACCCAAGCTAACCCTTTTTCTTTGCGTTGTTCGTAATATTGTTGTTTTGATAATTCTTCTATTTCATTGTACCAAAGTTCTGTATTATCGACGGGTATTGTGACGGCACCTTCACCGGAGATTTCCGGGATTGCGCCACAATTACTGACGACAACAGGTACTCCGCATGCCATAGCTTCTAACGGTGGTTGTCCGTACCCCTCATATTTTGACGGAAATAGACCCACGAACGCATGTTTTACCCACCGAAGTAAATCTGAAAACGGCACTTCACCTGCGTCATGCCATCTTCCATCATTTAATAACTGTTTTACTTGGTTTGCGAGTTCCGGGTAGCGTTGGATATCGTCACCAACAAGAACCAGAGGTGGTAACGAAGGATGCTTATTCCATAATTCAGCAAGGAATGCAAGGTTTTTATGTTTACGGTAAGCACCGAAGTAAATGCAATAAGGTTGTTGTACCGCAGGAAACAGGTCGGTGTTAGGTGAGCTAATCCAATTCGGATCGAATACCATTCGAACGGCTTCAATTTTTTCCGTTGGTGTTTTCGGAAACGTCTTTAGTAAATCCTGCCGTACGGTTTTGCTTTGTGTAATGACCCGTTGAGATATTCGCAACGCGCGTCCAATCATGTACCGTGCATAAGAACGTTGTATGAAAGAAAATTGGTCGGGAAATTCCATTTGTATCGTGTCATGCACTAACGAAACTATCGGCATTTTCAATCCGAATGGTATCACATAATGCGGTGCATAAAACAAATCTGCATTCGTCTTGTTTGCGACGCTTCCTACCTCTATTAGCTCACTAACCGAATAATTTGCTGCGTCGCTGACATAAACCGGTTGATGGGTGACGGCTTCAATTGCATCTTTTTGATTGCTACGTGCAATCGCAATGACCTCAACGCCATTTTTCGTCAATTGTTCGGCAAGCAGCCGAATAAAAACACCAATTCCTCCATCAGTCCATTTGCGGGCATCGAGACAAAGCTTCATGATTCATTCATCCGGGTTGAGTTGTTCGGTAATCCAATCATTGCGCCAACTATCATCCAGAGTATCAATGCATCTTCCGCATCGGTCTGATAGCATTGGACCAATCCTCCGACGAGGATGCAGAAAACAGCCGAGAAGAGTGCAAGACGAATATCCCTCATTTCCCCCTTCGCTCGCCACAACCCCGCAAATCCATTTGCGAGAACAAGTAACCAGAATAACAGGAGTAATCCACCACCGATTATCCCGAATTTCACCGTTGCATACAACAAATCGTTATGTGCATGGGCTGTTGTGCTGTATTTGTCGTATGGCTCTTTGTAATGTTCAAATGCTGTATCCCAGTTCCCAAAACCAATGCCTTTAATGGGATATGCTTTAATCATGTTCTCTGCGCTTTTCCATATGTATATCCTGGTTGGGTCGCCTTGTTGAACATGTGCTTCCGACATTCCAGTGCCGCGTGCAAACCGTTCACCTGCCGATTGATACATTGTCAACGGCAGCAGAACCATGGCGAGAATAATCACTACCCCCGATAATTTCAATTTCCGTGATCCGAAAATCAGAAACAGTACTGCGACTGCGACATAGCCGATCATTATCGAACGACCCATCGAAGACAATATCGAAACCGTTCCACCCAATGAGACAGTAATCGCCATCAACATTTCTGACACTGCCGCTGAAACAGGTGAACTTAACCCAATGACACCAGCAAATGTCAAATGGAAATCTTGAAAACCGGTAGCGTGATAGTTTTGAAATTGATTGAGAAGAGGACGTGAACGTATTATGTCCCAACCAAAGAAATACTGGTAAACCGAATAAATAGCTATCCCGACCAGTACAAAACCGGCAATTTGGTAAGCTTTTTTGAGACGCTCGATATTGTTCGATAACACCAGTCCCGGTATGATTGCCAACATCGTCGAATATTCTTCAAACCACCTTTTTCCGGTAAACCCGTATGTGGATGTAATCGAGGAAAGCAGCGACCAACCGATATAGAGGGCAAGAATGTAGAACAAATAACGGGGTACTTTTGGTGGTAGTTGTTCCCGGAAGAAAATCCACCCTAAAACAATGAGCAACAACAACAAATTCGTCAGTGCTATCGAAGTTAAAGTCGCTACCGGATATATAATGCAAACAGCGACCCAAATCCGTTTGATTGGGTCGCGATAAGTAGTATAAAATTCATTCTTTAGAAGCGTTTTCGCTCCCTGATTGCTGTTATCCTTTGGGTGTGGTGTCGACACTGCGTGCATTGGCATCCGGTGTCGGTGGGTTCGCTGGTTCGTTCGGACGCGGATCGTCCTTCATGGCATTACGCAATTCACGGATGCTCGTACCAAGGCCGCGGGCAAATTCAGGTAACTTTTTCCCCCCGAATAACACCAAAGCGACCAAAGCGACCAAGATGAGATGCTCTGGTTTAAACATGATTTTGCCTCTTTAATTACCTATAAGCTAATATACGGTTATACTTGACTATTTCACAGTCGTTTTAGCTACTCTCCAGCCAATTCCATGTTTGCTCGCTCGGAACCCCGTTCTTCATTAACAAACCATAAAAGTAACCCACCGGTGACGAAGAATGCGAGCAAACAAAGTATCGACATCCTGATAGAGCCCGTAATCCACAAAACTGTGCCATACACCACCGGGCCCAATAGCGTACTAAAACGCGCTTGAACCGAATAAAATCCAAAGAACTCTGCCGAATGAGCTAATGGTGTACATCGGGCAAATAACGAACGGGCACTTGACTGGCTCGCTCCAAGCACCATCCCGGCAATTATTCCAATAATATAAAATTCGCGAATCGCGTTCCCGAACAACCCAATGAAAGTGGACCAGATACAAACGATAGCCCACACCGAAATTGTGATTAACAGCACGGTTTTATCGCCAATCCGGTCGGATATCTTACCGAATAACAACGAACCCACAAATCCAAAACCTTGAATCATTAAGAAAAATGCAATCAAACCACCGGTAGTCATTTGCAATTCTTGGTCTCCGAAAATCGCCGCCATCATGATCACAGTTTGAACACCGTTGTTGAAGAAAAAGAATGCCGCGAGAAAAATCAATAAATCGGGAAACCGTCTCGCTGTCCGCATGGTGTTCATCAATCGCTGCCATGATTCGGTGAACAATTGTCGAACAGGAACCTTAATCCCGGTTCTTGGCTCTTTCACCCAAAGTACCAACGGTATCGAAAAAAGTACCCACCAAATCGCAACTGTAAGAAACACGACTTGTATTCGTACCGGCTCTATCCCTAACCAAGCAGGTGGTTGCAACATCAACAGATTGATGAGGAGAAGCAATCCTCCACCGACATAACCGAACGACCAGCCAAAGCCGCTGACCCACCCTACTTCTTCCGGTTTCGCCAAATCTTTCAACATCGCGTCGTAGTATGATAGCCCTGCACTAAAGCCAATATTGGCAATGCCGAACATAATGCCGCCATACAACCACATCCCTTTATCGATGTAGTACAACAACCCCGAACCAACCACACCGACTATAGTCGAAAGTATCAGAAATAATTTTTTCCGTTGTGCCTCATCCGCCATCGCACCGGTTATCGGAGCGATGAACATGACAAACAGAGTAGAGATAGAAACAAAATAAGTGAAGAGGGTTGCGCCCGGTATCTGCAATTTCGAACCAAAGAAATCGACTGCAACACCGGCTTTTCCACTGGCAATCTCGCCCGCATAGTACCGGTTGAAAATTACCGCGAGTATAGTTGTGGCAAAGCCGTGGTTGGCTACATCGTATAACGACCATCCCCACACATCCAAGCGTTTGTGGGGAGGTCGCTGAACGTAATCTGGCAGGTTATCGGATATATTCGATCCGGTGAGTGCGTTGTTCAACGGGTGTTTCAATATGAATGAAATAAAGCCCTGAGGGTAATCCCGTAAACCAATTGCCTAATGAAATTTCGTTGGTACCCGGTGAATATAGCTTGCCGGATTGAGCAATTTTTCTTCCTAATGTATTGTACATGGTCAAGTGAACTATACCACTCGTTGGTAACGAGAAACGAACTTTCGTATTCGAGTTGAATGGGTTTGGGTAAACACTACTCATTTTATAAGTATTCGGTACGTGATCGCTGGCGGATTCGGTCGTAGTTACAAGCGTACAAATCACTCGAAAGGTGTCCGCAGTTCCGGGAATTTGTACAATCATACCTGCAACACCAGTGCCGACCGTTGTATCTGCATAAATATCCAATGTTAAGCTGTCAGCGCTGTTTGCCGCGATGTCATATGAGATGGAATCAATGAACGAAGGATAACATGCCGACCCGGTACACATGCTGACGTCCCATGTATTTGGAACATCGATTGCATAATGAGAAATAAGAACCGTTTGCGTCTCGCTCGTAAGGTTTCGGACATCCATTACAAATTGAGCAGTGTATTCAGGTGCGTGAACCATGTATGTGCGGCGTGGTGTAAAGCTGATGAGCTGGGCAAACGCTGACCCGCTTAAAATCGCAAGCAAAATGAAGATGGTAAGATACCTTGTCATCGAGGATGAAACCCTTAACGCATGGAAACCGCGCATGATAAACTCCTTATCCAAATCTCCCCCCAATAGGGAGTCACTAATCAATACAAAATACGAATTAAACGACTAAAAGTAAAGAATTTGTAGCGAATTACTTTGCTTTATGGTAAGTGAGATGTAATCAAAGTCCGAAGCTGTGCTTCTGACACTTGGCCAGAATTCGAGATAATTGCACCCGTTGTATCAACCAAGATATTTACTGGAAAACCATTATAACTCGGTGGAACGACGCTGGACCAAAAACTGTGGTTTGAATCGATAACGACCGGGAAGCTAATACCCACCTCATGGACTGCCTGCAACATACTATTGTAAGATTCTTGAGCCGGTTGGGGAGTCGTCAACGCAACAAAGCGAACACCCCGCGGAGCGAATTCTCTAAACAATCTGTCAAAAAACGGTAACTCCGCACGGCAGGGAACACAAGTAGTAAACCAGCAAGTATAAACGACCAAGTGACCACGATATTGGTTCGTATTCAAGCTGTCGCGGTTGATTGAATCCGGATCGATAAGGCGGCGAGTAAATTCAGGAAGAAGATTGCTGACCGATTGTCCGATGGTGTTTTGTTCAAGTCCGAATGATACAGTAACGGTATCTCCCGGTGTCACAGTTGGATTTTGCAAAGACGGCGAAACTGTGCGGTAACCGCTTAATACCACGGAAACCGCTTCCAATCCCACTGATGCCGTGAATGTCGCTGGTGTTGTAACGACTTGTCCTTGATTGTCGGTCAGGTACTCTTCGTTCAATAAAATTTTTGCACCTGATGGTTCCGATGTCACTGTCAGCGATCCTGTTTGCGCCAAATTAAGTGTTCTGGTTGTTTTGACAGTATCGCCAACAGTCACTGTTATAACATCGGTATCAACTTTGAAATGACGAAGTTGCAACGTCATTTGATACGTGCCCGCGGCTAACGGACCTATGTATGCAGGTGTTGTTTGTGACTGGGGGACGTCATTCAGATAAATTTTCGCACCGGTTAAAGGCATCCCTGCAGAATCAGAAGTAGCAACATACAATAACCCGCGTGGAGAAGGAGTCGACTCCTGAATTTGGCAACCGAACAGGAAAAGAAGAGATAAACCGAGTAAGCTTAGTAAGCTGAGTAACAACCGCATGATACAAATTCCTTTAATAAGCTCCACTAATATGCATTACGTGAGTATAACATCCTAAAGTAAGGCAATTACCTGCTTGAAACGAGCGGCATCAAGAGAAAGAATTTTATTTAGATTGATTGTCGAAATAATTGACACTTTTTTCCCATCGGTGTATGTGCCGGGTCACAATTTATCGAGTTTTGGTTTGCGCAGGATTTGTTTTTTTGTTATAATCGAAATATATCATAGATGAAAAAGTTCCGAGAAAACAAAGCCAAAGAATGAATACATCCAACTCGAACAAGACCATCACCCGTCAGTGGTTGCCCTACTATCTTATCGCGAGTCTCTATTCCACTTTACTGACGTCTCCTTTAGTCCTTGGTGGACTCAATATGCCGGTCGAAAAGCCCGGCTTTGTTCGTCATGTCGTTACCGGCATTATTATTTCATTACTTATAATGATAGCGTTGGACACGCTCTTTACGTGGCACTATCTATTCCGTAAGAAGTGGCATGAACTAAATAAAGACGTATTCAAGAGTTTCCCGACGTTTACCATTTACCGCTCTCTTTCGGTACACTGGCTCGGATTCAGTATTCCCCTTTCGTTTTTTTGGACAAGTGCCTATAAAGCCGCTGGCGTTCAGATATCTTCGGTAGAACTGATTTACTACCTCGTTGTGCTCATTTTGATGTCATATATCCACTCGATTCTTGAGTACTATCTCGTAATCGTCAAATTAGAACCGCTTACCATCGATGATTTACAGCGTGAATTCAAACGGCAAGCCAATCACATTTCTTTGGCAACGAAAATATCCCGAATTACGATATTTGTAGGTGTAATTCCGCTTACTCTACTCACTTTTACCTTCTATTTAAAACTCGTACAGGCGAAAACTCTTAACCTTTCGATTCAGTCCCTCATCCGCGAATTGACGATTTGGGGTGGTGCATATGGTCTCGTTGCGATAATCATGAGTGTTGTGTTGGTCAGAATTCTCTCTCGTGACATTGCCCAAGGTGCGTGGCGCTTAAGCGAAGGTTTCCGAAAACTCGCGCTTGGTGAGAAGATGAGTAGGTTGGAAGTCGATACCGCCGACGAATTTGAAAGCTTGGCAGTGAGTTTCAATTCTCTCGTCTCTGAATTGGAAAAGAAAGAAACGATTTACCGTGAATTCGGTCGCCTTGTCGATCCGAAAATTCGCGATGAAGTACTTGCCGGTAAAGTTAACGCGACCGGTGCTCAACACCATGGTGTCGTCCTCTTCTGCGATATTGCCGATTTTACTGTCCTCACAGAGCGGTTAAATGCGGAAGAGTTAATTACTTTCTTGAATGCAGTTCTTGATAGAATCGTAAAGACAATTCTTGCCAATCGCGGCACAGTTAACAAGTTTATGGGTGATGCGATTCTTGCCTTTTGGAATCTCCCCGTCGAAACAAGCGATCCTGAATTAGCGGCTCTCCGATGTGCATTGCAGATGCAGGAAGAAATTGACCGCTTCAATGAAGAGTTTCGTGAAATTCGCGAGAAACATTCACCGCCAATTCCACCGGTACGTATCGGAATCGGTTTGAGTGCAGGTAAAATGATTGCGGGTACTGTCGGTGCCGAACAACGACGGGAATACACGGTTATCGGTTCCAACGTCAATCTTTCCTCACGCTTGCAACAACAGACTCGGATTTCACAGACTGACTTACTTGTCAGTAGCAGTATTTATGATGCAATTTGTCTCTATCCCCCGGAATTGAGAGATGAATTTGAGTTTATCCCCTACGGAAAAATTACTCTCAAAGGAATTGCGCAACCACAGGCGATTTACGGTGTGAAGCGCACGAAATCCTATCATCCAGCGCCTTCCGTCGCTAATATGTTGATAGAAGAAGCCGATTAGTCACCAAAAAACTTTGTTACTACTTTCACGCAGTCATGCTTTTTAGTATGATTCCGCTCCATACATTATATTATCCACTTACACGATTTTACTCTCCTGTGAAACCGCAACATTAAAGGAGCGCGAATGAACTGGTTGAAGCGGAATCTTACCTCTTCGATCGGCAAGAAAATTTTCATGGCGATCAGTGGGTTACTGCTTATTGGATTTTTAATCTTTCACTTAGCAGGGAACTTAACGCTATTAGGTGGAGTCGATTTTTTATCTAAATACATCCACCTTCTGCATAGTACTGGCCCGACCGTTATGGTTGCCGAAGTGATTCTCGGTAGCATCTTCCTTGCCCACATTCTACTTGGATTCGTCCTTACCCTGCAAAATTGGAAAGCCCGTCCGAAAAAGTATGCAGTCATGAATAATCGTGGTGGTGAAACTTATGCAAGTATCACGATGCCATGGAGTGGACTCGCAATTCTTTTCTTCCTCGTATTACATCTTCTCGACTATACCGTCAAGAATTATGCGCAGGGTTTAGAAAGCCACGAACTTGCAGAACTTGTCGTCAACTCGTTTACCAACACTGCGCGTCTCGTCTTTTATATCGCGGTGGTCATTGTCGTTGGCATACATGTTAGCCACGGTTTTTGGAGTTTGTTCCAATCCCTTGGACTCGGTTCTGAACGCCATACCCCTGCATTGAAGAAATTGGCGAATGCATTAGGTGTTATCTTTGCCGTTGGTTTCGGTTGCTTGCCGATACTCGCATTGTCGTTGGTGGGAAAGTGAGGAAGCAATGCAAATAGATTCTAAAGTTCCTTCCGGTCCGATAACTGAATTGTGGACAAAACATCGTTTCGATATGAAATTGGTGAACCCTTCCAATAAACGTAAATACGATTTGATAGTTGTGGGTTCCGGTCTGGCGGGTGCCTCTGCTGCCGCTTCATTATCCGAACTCGGTTATAATGTCACAGTTTTTACACTTCACGATTCGCCGCGCCGTGCTCACAGTATCGCCGCGCAAGGTGGTATCAACGCCGCCAAAAATTATCCCAACGATGGCGATTCCGTTTGGCGGCTATTTTACGACACCGTAAAAGGCGGCGACTACCGCGCACGTGAAGCAAATGTCTATCGCCTTGCCGAAGTGAGTAACAGTATTATCGACCAGTGTGTCGCACAAGGGGTGCCATTCGCGCGCGAATACGGCGGCCTACTCGATAACCGCAGTTTCGGTGGTGCGCAGGTTTCGCGAACATTCTATGCACGCGGTCAGACCGGTCAGCAACTATTGTTGGGTGCATATAGTGCATTGATGAAGGAAGTGGGCAGGGGTGCGGTAAAGATTATGCCGCGCCGTGACCTCGTCGATATCGTTTCCGTAAACGGTCTTGCCCGCGGTATTGTTGTTCGCAATCTCATTACTGGTAAACTTGAATCATATTCGGGACACGCTGTGATTCTTGCTTCCGGTGGTTATGGCAATGCTTATTTCCTTTCCACTAACGCAATGAACTGTAACGTTTCTGCCGCACTTGCCGCTTATAAAAAAGGTGCAGCTTTCGCAAACCCATGCTTTACCCAAATCCATCCTACATGTATTCCCGTACATGGCGATTATCAGTCGAAATTGACATTAATGAGTGAATCGTTGCGCAATGATGGTCGCGTGTGGGTACCTAAAAAAGCAAAAGATCCGCGTAAAGCATCCGCGATACCGGAAGAAGAACGTTACTACTACCTTGAAGAACGGTATCCGAGTTTCGGTAATCTTGTTCCCCGCGATGTCGCATCCCGTGCCGCAAAGCAGGTTTGCGACAACGGTATGGGTGTCGGTTCAACCGGTCTTGCCGTCTATCTTGACTTTGCCGAATCAATTCATCGTCTCGGTAAACATGTAATTGAAGAACGTTATGGTAACCTCTTCGATATGTATGAAAAGATAACCGGTGAAAATCCATACAAAGAACCGATGATGATTTACCCCGCAATCCACTACACGATGGGTGGTATTTGGGTAGATTATAATCTGATGTCTACGCTTCCCGGTCTTCATGTTCTTGGTGAGGCGAATTTCAGCGACCACGGTGCGAATCGCCTCGGAGCCAGTGCATTAATGCAAGGTCTCGCGGATGGTTATTTCATCATTCCTTACACCATTGGCAACTTCCTCGCTACCACCAAATTCGATAAAGTCACACCGGATTTCCCTGAATTTAAGGAAGCGGAAAAACAAGCCGATGCGAAAATTCAAAAGTTGATGTCGATTAACGGAAAGCGCACAGTTGATGACTTCCATCGCGAATTGGGAAAAGTAATGTGGGACAATGTCGGGATGGCAAGAAACGAAAAAAGTCTGACTCATGCCTTACAGCGTATTCCCGAAATCCGCGAGGAATTTTGGAAGAATCTCAAAGTGACCGGTACGGTTAATGACTTCAATCAAACATTGGAGCGCGCTTACCGTGTTGCTGACTTCCTCGAATTTAATGAATTGCTAACTCTCGATGCTCTAACCCGCAAAGAATCGTGCGGTGGACATTTCCGCGAAGAATCACAGACCGAAGATGGCGAAGCGAAACGAGATGATGAGAATTTCAGCCATACCGCAATCTGGGAATATGCCGGTGAAGGGAAACAACCTATCCTTCATAAAGAGCCATTGACATTTGATTATGTAAAGCCGTCACAGAGGAGTTACAAATAATGAGCGGTAATCACTCTGGAACTATTAATCTAACCTTGAAAGTCTGGCGACAGCCGAATGCGAATGCTACCGGAAAATTCGAAACCTTTCCAGCGAACAACATCTCAACCGAGATGTCGTTTCTCGAAATGCTTGATGTTGTGAACGAAGACCTTTCTCTAAAAGGTGTTGAGCCAATCGCTTTTGACCACGATTGCCGCGAAGGAATTTGTGGAATGTGCGGTGCTGTCATTAATGGTCAGGCGCACGGTCGTCTAAAAGGCACTACCCTGTGTCAACTTCACATGCGTCATTTCAAAGATGGTGAAACCCTTTGGATTGAACCATTCCGGGCAACCCCTTTCCCGATAATTAAGGATTTGGTTGTTGACCGTAGTGCATTTGATCAGATTATCGCCGCCGGTGGTTATATCACCGTTAAAACAAATTCTGCGCCCAATGCAAACTCTATATTGGTACCCAAATTGGATGCGGAACATGCGATGGATGCCGCTGCGTGTATCGGTTGCGGTGCATGTGTTGCCGCCTGTCCCAATGGCTCCGCTATGCTCTTTGTTTCAGCGAAGATTAGCCACCTCGGACATTTACCTCAGGGACAACCCGAACGCTATCGTCGTGTGTTAAGTATGGTTAACAAAATGGATGAACTTGGCTTCGGCAACTGCACCAATCATCTCGAATGTGAAGCTGCATGTCCTAAGGAAATCAAGTTTACCAATATCGCCCGATTAAATCGGGATTATTTTGCCGCACAATTGAAACTTGACGACACCGAATCGACCTCTCGGGATTAGTGGTACTTGTTTCAAATTTGCAGTATATTTAGTACTTCGTGTGGGAACCGGTAAGTTTCGTCAGTTTTTGGTAACGTGTTAGAATACCGATTTGTTACGTTACCGTAGATGAAACAAGGGTGACCACACGTTTATGCTATTTAGACAGTTATTACGAACATTGATTTCAATAAGTGTTAAAGTACTAAATGGATGAATCGAAAGCGCGGGCGTTTCTCCACAAGTTCAAGCGGTATGTCTTGGGGCCGGCTCGCGATTTAACTGATCGTTCGATCTTTCATAAGATTTCCCTAATTGCCTTCTTCGCTTGGGTCGGACTTGGTGCGGACGGGCTTTCTTCGTCTTGTTATGGCCCGGAAGAAATAGTTCGTGCGTTGCATGGTCATATCTTTCTTGCGATTTTTGTCGGTATCGGTACAGCAATCACAATTTTCATCATTAGTTCAAGTTACCATCAAATCATTTCGTTATTCCCGTCAGGTGGTGGCGGGTACCTCGTTGCAAGTAAGCTATTGTCACCAAAAGTAGGTATGATTTCGGGTTGTTCTCTGATCATTGACTACGTTCTGACGATCACATTATCTATCGCAAGTGGTATCGACGCACTATTCAGTTTGTTCCCCCAATACAGTGCTTTCAAGTTGCCGGCTGCCTTGTTCGGATTATTTTTGATGATAATCCTTAATCTTCGCGGCGTGAAAGAATCTGTTTTACCGTTACTGCCCATTTTCTTAACATTTGTCCTTACCCACGCCTTTGCAATATTCTATGTCATTGGTATTCATACAGTAGACTTTCCTGAATTAATCCGCAATACTTCGGTCGACGTTCATTCTTCGATGAATGATTTAGGCATTTTCGGTATGCTATTATTGATGATGAAAGCATATTCGATGGGTGCCGGTACATATACCGGTATCGAAGCGGTTAGCAACGGAATGCCAATTTTACGTGAACCGAAAATTCAAACGGCACACCGCACTATGCGGTATATGTCGGTTTCACTTGCATTCACTGCGTTAGGTTTAATTACAACTTTCGCGCTATTCAAAATCGTCCCGGTCGATTCCAAGACGATTAATGCATTGATGTTTGAACAGATGACGCAAAATTGGTCATCCTTCTTTGGTTCAAGTTTCGTATTTATCGCCTTACTTAGTGAAACAGCTCTACTACTTGTCGCCGCCCAAACCGGATTTCTCGATGGCCCCCGTGTGCTTTCTAATATGGCGATTGATAGGTGGTTCCCGACCAAATTCGCGTCGTTGAGTGACCGCTTTGTCTCGCACAATGGCATTATTCTCATGGGTCTGGCGGCAACAGTTGTGATGATATTGAGCACTGGTTCCGTTCACTTTCTTGTTGTCTTATACTCCATTAACGTGTTCATCACGTTTTCACTTTCACAGTTGGGTATGGTGAAACACTGGTGGCAAGTACGTGGAACCGATTCAACTTGGAAACGCAAAATCTTGATCAACGGCGTTGGTCTCTGTCTGACTTCTTTCATTTTGACTTCGGTAATATTTCTCAAGTTCAGCGAGGGCGGTTGGATAACTTTATTAATAACCGGAAGCTTGATTGCATTCGTCTTGTTGATCCGTAAACAATACGATCATACTGCCAGCCGCTTGAAACACCTCGATGCTTTGGTCGAAGCTACCGAAATGGCGCCGCCGGCACCGATATCAGCGGAGCAACTAAATCTTGTCCATTTCGATCCGAACGCGAAAACCGCAGTCATTTTGGTAAGCGGATTCAATGGCCCGGGTCTCCACACCTTCTTCACGGTACTCCGTCAATTCAAAGATGTCTTCAAAAACTTTGTATTTATTTGCGTCGGTCAAATTGATGCCGGAAATTTCAAAGGCATCGAGGAAATTGATAATTTACAGAAGCACATCGAAGATGAAGTCAAACGGTATGAAGTCCTCGCCAAATCGCACGGTTTCTTTGCTGAAGGTGTACCATTAATCGGAACTGATGTTGTCGCTACGATATCACAAAAAGCGCCGGAAGTTCTTGCGAAATACCGGTCAGCAATATTCTTCGGTACCCAGACAATTTTTACTGAAGAAATTATATTCTCGAGTTGGTTGCACAACTATACACTTTTTGCATTGCAACGCCGTCTTAGTTATTTGGGCGTTCCGTTGTTGATTTTACCGATCCGTACATCACGCGAAGAAGATGATTTACAGCGTGGTGTTGCCGCTACCACCTGATTTGTACTGGAGAAAAAATGCTTGGAATACCCTTACAGGGAATTTGTCCGCACTGCAAAGAAAATGCCGGTATCGAATCAGAAACCCGGAATCTCCCTTCATCCGGTGGTGCATTTCCCGTAGCGATAGTTCGTTGTGCGAATTGTAAGTCGATACTTGGCGTGACGTTAACCCGCGAAGCGATTCAGGAAACGGTCAAAGAAGCGGTCAAACGAATTGGATAAGAAATTTTGGAGTAATGCGCTGTAAGCCGGGCTGTAAGTCCGGTTTTTTGTTTCTTATTCAATCGCGTTTTCTTTGTGGATTGAAGGATGCGTATTACTTTAGTGAAATCTAAACCAGAGGAAGGAATGTCTGAGAAAAATTGGAAACTACTGTCCGATAAAATTGAATTTTCACAAGCCGAACTATTTCATATTTGGACGAAAGAGATTGTTACCGCACTGAATGCCCTACCCGGATACCGTTGGGTTGGTTTTTACTGGATTATTGAGGATATGCTTTACCTTGGTGCATGGGTCGGCCCCGCCGCTACCGAACATGTCGCCATCCCCGTTGGACAAGGGATTTGCGGCCTTGCCGCCCGAACTCACGAAACCGTCATTGTTGATGACGTATCAAAAGACCCCCGCTATCTACAGTGTTTTCTCGATACGAAGTCCGAAATTGTCGTTCCGGTATTCCGCGATGGTGATTCCACCAAAGATGTGGTTGGTGAAATTGACGTCGATGGTGATAAAATTGCCACCTTTACCACAGAAGATAGAAAACAGTTGGAAGCCATCGCTGTCACCGTAGGTAAAAGTTATCCCAATGGATTCGATCCACGTAATCGGAATTAACTCGGAAGTTTTGTGCCGGAATTACCAGAAGTAGAATCGATTCGTCGAAAGCTCGAACCGCATTTAATTGGCAAAACGATAAGCTCGGTTGAAGTTTTACTCCCCCGGATTATAACTACATCCACGCCTAAATCATTTATCAAATCCCTGATAGGTACTACTATCCTGCGCTCGCACCGGATTGGTAAGTACCTATACTACGAATTGGACAACGGTAAATTTCTTCATTTTCATTTACGTATGACCGGGCGCTTGTTGATTTCTTCCAAGCAACCCGGTTACGCTTGTGTCGCTTTCCACCTCACAAACAATAAATCATTGTGGTATGCCGATAGTCGTACCCTCGGTTGTGTCGCTCATTTTTCCGCAATCCCGGCGGATGTCGCCGAATTAACCGATGCTGTTCGGAAAGATTATACAGCATCAGATTTATTCATGAAATTAAAACTTCGGTCAGCACCCATAAAAGATGTGTTATTGGATCAAAAATTTCTTGCGGGTATTGGAAATATTTACGCTTGCGAAATATGTTTTCGTTCCCGTGTTTCTCCATACCGTGTTTCGAAACGTGTAAAACAAAAAGAAGTCGATGCTATTTTTACGTCAATCCACACCATCCTGCAAGAGGCAATAGCCGCCGAAGGAACAACATTTTCCGATTTTCGTGGTGTCGACGGCAAGCCGGGTAATTTCCAGTCGCAGTTAATGGTATATGGTCGCGAAGGTGAACCATGTCTCGTATGTGGAACACCCATTGTAAAGAAAATGCATCACGGTAGGGGAACGTATCATTGTCCGAAATGTCAAAAGTAACCGAATTCAGAACACTTGTCTCACCCGGTTTGAGAACGCTCGAATCCGATTCCCGAATCCTTACCGCGTTTTCACGCCGCGAAGATGGTGGGATGTCGATGAATCGCGGTGATGAATCCGAATGTCTTGCTCGCCGTGAATTATTCTTTTCTAAACTCAACTGGAAATTGGAGCGAACTGTTTGGTGTGAATTGGTACATGGAACGAAAATCGTTACTGTGACTGAAACTGACGCTGGAAAAGGAGCATTTACCAAAAAAGATGCACTGTTTCAAACCGATGGAATCTGGACTTCCACCCCTCGTATTATGCTCTGTACAACTCACGCCGATTGCCTCCCTTTATATTATTTTATCCCTTCAATTCCCGCCGTCGGTGTTGCCCACTGTGGTTGGCGGGGAATTGCGGACGCATTACCGGTAAAAATGGTTCAACATGCAATCAATGAATTTGGAGTTAATGCTAATGACATTTTAATCGGAATCGGGCCCGGCATCCGCGTCGAGTGCTTCGAAATTGGTGAGGAACTACTTGACCGCTTCCCGTCAAATACTGTCGTCCACCAAAACAACAAATGGTTTGTCGATTTACCCGAAGTAGTAAAATCACAGTTAATATCATTCGGTATATTACCCGGGAAAATCGAAGATTCTGGTCTTTGTTCGAAATGCACCCCCCTGTTTTCGTCGTTTCGGCGGGATCGCAACGAAGTCGCACCCGCCGTTGCGTGTATCGCCATTCGCTAAGCTCTCGAAAATTATCATTCCATAATTGCAAATATCCGTAACGAACGTGTATTTTATTGAAACAACTACTGAGGTAATCGATGCTTGGTATTGCCTTTTCTGCATCTCTGAATGGAATCGATGCTATTCGCGTTCCTGTCGAAGTTCATCTTGAGTCGGTCCTACCCGCGAGTACGGTGATAGTCGGTCTTCCCGATCAAGGGGTTCGCGAAGCAAAAGAACGGGTTCCCGCCGCTGTAAAAAATTCTGGTTTTATTTATCCGCTAAAACGAGTTATCGTCAACCTTGCTCCAGCTGACCGTCACAAGGAAGGTGCGGGTTTCGATTTACCGATAGCACTTGCTATCCTTGCCGCTACCGGGCAAATCCGTGGCGAAACTCTAAATGAAATGATAGCGGTTGGTGAATTATCGCTCGATGGCACTGTACGTGCCGTTCCCGGTGTTCTTTCGATTGCACTGATGGCGCGCCAGTTAGGGATGCGCGGAGTTCTTGTTCCGCAAGAAAATGCCCGTGAAGCTGCCATGATTGATGGTATCGAAGTATACGCAATCGACACTCTTCAAACCGTCGCTGAATTCATGAACGGTATGATTAGCTTGACTCCTACGGTCGTTGATTATCAAACTGCGTTTGTCGAATCGCGCCATTACGACATTGATTTGAGCGATGTGAAAGGCCAGCAAACTGCCAAGCGCGCTTTGGAGATTGGCGCCGCCGGTGGCCATAATCTCCTTTTCATCGGCCCGCCCGGTTCCGGTAAAACGATGTTGGCAAAACGCCTTCCGACGATTTTACCCGAGTGGAGTTTGGAAGAAGCGCTCGAATCAACCCGTATTCACTCGGTAGCAGGCCAGTTGCCACCCGATTCCGCAATATTACCAGCTCGTCCGTTCCGCAATCCGCACCATTCAATTAGCGATGCGGGCTTAGTTGGAGGCGGTGCGATACCCCGTCCCGGTGAAGTGTCATTGGCTCACCACGGTGTTTTATTTCTCGACGAGTTCCCCGAATTTTCCGCTGGAGTTCTCGAACTATTGCGCCAGCCCCTCGAAGACGGTAAAATAACCATCTCTCGGGCGCAAACGTCTTTGACATTTCCATCGCGGTTTATGTTAGTCGCGGCGATGAATCCTTGTCCTTGCGGCTATCTTGGTGATACCCGTAAAGAGTGCCGTTGTACCCCTGCAGAAGTGATGCGGTATCGTAGGAAACTATCCGGCCCGTTACTTGACCGTATTGATATGCAAATCGAAGTACCGGGTGTGACGCCGAAAGAATTGGCGCAAATGTCGCCGGGAGAGCCGTCCGAAGCAGTTCGTATCCGAGTCCAAACTGCGCGTACTTCTCAACTTGACCGGTACAAAGGACGCAAAGGAATCTATCGGAATGCCGACCTCGGGTCGCGGGAAATCGCAAAATATTGTGAACCCGAACCGGCTGGTATCGACTTACTGCGCGAGGCATTTGCCCGCCTTGGACTTTCCGCTCGTACGCATGATAGGATATTGCGCGTATCACGAACGATAGCCGATTTATCAGGTGTCGAGAAAATTTCTGCCGTTCATATTGCTGAGGCGATTCAATACCGTTGTCTCGACCGTTAGAATAGTAATAAAATGTAAATATTAGTACTTGGGATTATAGTTGAGTAAGACTCTTTCATCGTTACGCATTGCCGTCGTTGGTGCCACTGGCTTGGTCGGTGCGGCGATGCTTCGCATTTTAGCTGAGAATAATTTTCCGTTGAAACAAATCGGGGCGTTTGCCTCTTCTCGTTCAACAGGAATTCAGCTTCCCTACGGAAATTCTTCCATAATCGTCCAATCTGAATCAGATTTGAATGATTCCTATGATCTGATTTTTGGCTTTTGCTCGAGTGGTGTCACCAAATCTTTGCATGATCGTTGGCAGAGTTTCGGTAAAGTTGTTATCGACAACTCATCCGCATATCGCTTAACCGATGGAATTCCACTCGTTGTTCCCGAAGTAAATCTGAATGCGTTAAAGCATCATACCGGTTGGATAGCCAATCCGAATTGTTCAACCATTCAGATGGTGAGAGTCCTTCATGCGTTAAAGAAACTCGGACTTCATGAAGTTTCTGTGGCAACCTACCAATCCGTGTCCGGGGCGGGGCGGGGAGGATTGGGTGAATGGGAAGCACAACAATCCGGTTCCATTTCCACTGAAAAACTTCATGGCATCATGGAAGGAAATGTAATACCGTGGATTGCCCAGTTTGATGAAGAAGGTACCACCTTCGAAGAATTCAAAATGAAACACGAAACCCGGAAAATTCTCGAACTTCCGACACTCGCAGTTACGGCGACTTGTGTTCGTGTTCCGGTTTCCGTAAGTCATAGCGAAGCAGTTCACATAACTTTAGATCAACCGACGACGAGAGCGGAAATCATCGAATTACTAAAATCTGAATCGGGAATCATCATTCGTGATGAGTTGGCTGGTGATGTTTTACCGTCGCCGAAAGAGGCGGAAGGAACTGATGATGTATTTGTCGGGCGCATTCGTACGGATCCTGACGATAGAAGGCGCATTGCTCTTTGGGTAGTCGCGGATAATGTTCGTGTGGGGGCTGCCACCAATGCGTTTCGGATAGCACGGGCGTTATTTGCGTAACAAAACGAAGTTGGTGATAAGAAGGGCGAAGTGTCGCCCTTTTTTAATAGAAAAACCGGAGTATACCAAGCGTTTTTTTATACTTTGAACAATATCGTGCGCTTACAGTATCTTTTCTAAGCGAATTCGGATTACTGGTTTTATTTGTTCTAATTAATCTTGTGTGCTGGGTCACGAATGGAAGTTAGCGAACATCAATTTTTGGAAGTTAAAGCGTACCATCAGGAGTATACCGTTGTAAAAGCACATTTTTTAGGTGACACTCACGGAGTAATACTTGCGTAAGTCTATATGAATTCGTACGATTATGAAATGTCTTCCTGCGAAAATGTCGGCAAAACGATTCTTATTACGAACCGATTGTATTTTAAAGATTGGATAGTTAGTACCCGGTTGGAGTTTTCATGAACTATAGTCGAATAAGTTCGGGTTTCGAGTTTATCGATGCAGCTTATGGTGGGCTGTATTCGAACCGGACTTATCTATTGCGCGGGCCAGCTCAATCCGGTCGGACTTCGTTCGCACTCCAATTTCTCTATTCCGGTTTTCGCGCGGGTGAATCTGGTATTCTCATTACCAACGAACGCCTCGACAACCTACTTGTAAAAAGTGAAGCCCTCGGTTTTCCCCTCGAAACAGCATTGATGGAAAATAAACTCATCTTGCTGGAATATCCGTTTGAAATTTTGAGCGGTAATTTTCAGTTGGGTGGTGTCGTCCATTTTTTGAGTGAAATAGAACAATATATCAAATCGCAGGGATGCACCCGCTTGGTGTTCGATACTTTTGTACCGTTGCTTGCAAGGGTTAATGAAGCACAACTTTCCAACTATGTCTATTCGTTGACGGAAACGCTTGAGCAGTTGTATGTGACCACGTTATTGATTACCGGACAACCCAATAGTCCTAATGCGGCACGAATTGTCGAATTGCTCGAAGATGCTTCAATGGGTAGCTTTGCTCTCGATTTTCCTGCAAAAAACAATCAGGATACACGGACGCTTTCGATTCAAAAAATGATTAACCCGTTTTTCCCACCGGTTGTGTACAATATTCAGATTGTGTTTGGGCGGGGATTAGTGCTGAACCCGAATTCACCGCTTCAAGTAAATGAAAGCAAATACAACTTAGCCCCGCAGCTTGTGGATCTGCCGATTGTTGCTGCTGTCGTTGATCGTGAAGAAGAATCCCGAAAACAATTTTTTGAAGTGTTCAATCGCGAAAGCCGTATCGAACACTTTAAAACATTGAAAGAAATGACCGCAAAAGTCAACAACTTTGATTTCGATTTGGTGTTGATAAACGCCAACACGATGGAAAATTGGGTTGATGCGATTCATATCGTCCGTGAAGCCCGGCCAAAACAGGCAATTTTTATTTTGGCGTCGGATTTTTCGCCGGCAATAAATTATCAATCGGTTAAACAGGCGGGTGGTGATGGACTTTTCGTTAATCCAATTATCCGCGAAGATATATCCAAAGCGTTTGAAAAAACCTTATTACGTTATGACACTTTGGATGAAGTGTTGACGAAACGGTTGCCCGCGATTACGGCGCAACAGCCGGCTGGCCCCTTGGATATCGAGGATGCTTCGGCGAGTGTCGATAATACTATCGTTACATACCCGGTATTCAAAGAAATAATGAACTTGCAGATAGTTCGTGATTATCCGACAAAAAAGAGTTTCTCGTTAGTTTCATTTCGGATTGTTAATACCGCTACTGCGGAAACTGGCTCGAGCGCCCGCGATGACAGCGTGCAGGCGTTTCAACAAATCGCAAAGACGATACGTGTCTCCTTGCGTAATACCGATGACCGCTTGTGCCGGCATATGAATAAAATGCTGGTACTGCTTACGGATTGTAAGCGCGACGGTTCGGAAGTTTTCGTTAAGCGGATTGTTGCGGAACTGAAAAGCGGTTCGCTTGGTCAACGCATGACAATGGGTAAACAACTAATGCTGTTCACTTCGATTTCGGTTTTCCCGGATGATGCCGTCAGTGAACAGGATATGTTGGCGCAGGTTTCAGATAACAACCGAAATATGACAATGCTTTAAACTTTTTGGAAGGATGTATTAAGTCATGCTTCCGATGCTGGCGAAAATCGTTAGCTTTGTTTCGATGATTGCGATTTTGATTGCAATCGCTTCTTACATCGTTTTCCGTTATAAAGAACGAAATCACCTTCCCAACCCCCCTTCGACTTTGCCGGAGCGTAAAGCCCAACCCCTACCACAGCCGTCGTTGCCTCGCATCCAAACCATACAACAACCGGTTCAGGCACCTCTATCGGTACCGGTAGCAATAGAACCCGCATCAACTAATTTGATACCGGAAATTGTCACGACTGCACGTCCAAACCAAGTGCCCCCGGTCTCGTTACGCGCTAAGCATATAAACCCATTTGAAATCGAGTTACCCGGGGAAAAACAACAGTCCGTAACGACACCGGAAAATGAAATGTCATCTCAGTTATCACCCTCACAATCGGTATTTGTGAGTTTGATGTCAGATAAGGAAAAATCGTTAGTAAAATCCACCGTAGACGAAAACCAACATCAACAAGCGGAACCGTATACCCCACGGCGATATATCTTACCGGGAATGAAGACGGATGTAACAAAATCTGAAAACGTTGATAGTAATCCGTTCGATATCCGTTGGAAGTAATGTTTTTATCTTCTGTTTATACTAATCTCTTTTCATAACTTTCATGAGTAAAACCACCTAAGGAATTAATCATGCCCCGAAAATATTTTTGTTTCTTAGGTTGCCGAATCCTACAACTACTACCTTAATGGATGAGGAACCTATGTCTCTTCTTCGCACGTTCTCACTTTTTATATTCTCTTTGTTCGCTGTTATAGCATTCGCCGGCAGCGACACTACGAACGTTAATCGCAAGGAAATCATTGTCACCGCGGAGCGCATGCCGACAACAGCGCGTGAATGTCCTTCGGCAATATCAGTTGTCGATACGAACACACTTAAATCTATTCCACGTGGTATCGCGGTTGACGAGGCATTGCGGCTCGTACCCGGTGTACGAATCGACAATCAGGCAGATGGTGAACGGGTACATTTGTCGATGCGAGGGCAAGGCATCTTGAGTGAACGGGGAATACGGGGTGTTCAAGTACTTTTGGATGGATTACCGTTGGATGATCCGAGTGGTTTTGCACCCGACTTGTATGATGTCGATTGGGGTGATGTCGAACGTGTTGAAGTCCTGCGTGGCCCCGTTGCGGCGGTTTATGGCGGTGCGTCGTCGGGTGGTATTATCAACATCACATCGGAAAATGGTGGTGATAACCCAATCGGTTATCACTTGTCCAGTACAGCTGGCTCGAATGCGTTTCGTAAATCGTCCGGTTCCATCGGTGGAACGATTGACCGAATGAATTATCGATTACTCATTACCCAAACTGAAGGAAATGGTTATCGTGATCATTCTGCTTTTAGAGGAACCAACTTTTCAAGCAAACTTAATTGGATGACATCTCCAAACGTTCATCTGACTACGATTCTTCGCTGGACGAATTATTTCAATGAAAATGCAGAAGGTCTGAATATTGATCAGGTAGCTGAAAACCCCCGTCAAGCCAATCCCGACGCTATTCCATTCAACGAGCTTCAATCGACCCAACGCTTGACGGTAGGGCTTTCTGGAGAAGCGAACGTCGCGGAAAACCAATTGCTCGATTTTTCCGGTTATCTTCGCAATACGGAATACAAAGAAGCAGTTCCTTCTTCCGTTCAGCATCGAAAATTAGTAACTCCCGGTGCAACACTGCAATACAATTTGCTTTCGGGAAAAGGTGATATTCAGAATCACTTTTCTATCGGTTCCGATTTACAATATCAATCGGTTGATGAGTATGAACTGATGAATATGGGTGGTGCCCGCGAAGATACCCTGCTATCCAACGAAATCATCCAACAAACTGGTATAGCGGCATTTCTCATCGACCGACTCGAAGTTGGGAAGAATTGGAAGCTATCGGGAGGACTAAGGTTTGATCAGATAACTAATAAATTGACTGACACAAAAGCGGATTCATTTGATCTTTCCGGTTCGAAAAATTTTTCTAAAGTGACAGCTCGAATTGGTGTCACATATACCTACTCACCTTTGTTCAACCCCTATGTGACTTGGGGACAAGGGTTCCTTCCCCCTGCAATAGAAGAGCTTGCGAACAATCCCGACCGTTTCGGTGGATTTAATCAGCACCTGACTTTTGCTACCTCACAAGGCGAGGATATTGGAGTACGTGGTACTTATTCTGATAAATTTTCATATTCGGTAACCGCATTTCAACTCAATACGGATAACGATTTTGGAAGGTATCGCATCACTTCCCGTCCACTCGAAACTTTCTATGGTAACATGGGAACAAGCAGTCGGTTTGGACTCGAAACAGAATTTTCGATAACACTAACTACCGAATCATCGATACAACTCGCATATACTTATTCCCATTTTAAGTACACTGCTCCCGATTCGTTAAATAATAAGTCGCTTCCAAATTCACCAGAGCATCAGTTATCGGGTCAATTGAGTTACGCAATAGGTGGAAAACTCACGGTTGGTGTAGGGTGTGATTACCAGAACCGATGGTACATCGATCAGCAGAATAGCATTACGGTAAGTGGATTTACATTGGTAAATGCATCGCTCATGTGTCCATTTGAGGTTAGTGGGATGCATTGTGACGTAAGTGTTTCCGGAAGAAATCTGTTCATTCGAAACTATATCGCATTTACCGAACCGGATCCTGACGGTAATTCATACCAACCCGGTCCAAAAGCGGAGTATTTCGGAAAAATAGGATTAAAATATTAATTCATACAAATATCCGCGCGCCCAGCGGGACTCGAACCCACAACCCCAAGCTTAGAAGGCTTGTGCTCTATCCGATTGAGCTATGGGCGCTTTGATCTGTTATAAATCCAACGTAAGTATACTGAATTGTCAAAGCGAGTTCAACGAATGCGTTCTCGTTGCCAGTTCTCTTTTTTGCCGAGTGTCAACATAAACGATTTTACGCCGCCCTCACCAATCGCATAATCGATTCTTACTTCTTTAACTGCCGGAACCAGTAATCGGAACCCGGCACCACCGCCGACTGCCGGTTTCGTTAGTGAACTGATATCGCCGTTCCATGCTTCGCCTAAATCGATGAACGTCGCTACTTCCATACCGAATGGATAGGACAAGCCGTATTCGTGTACAACTACCCTCGGCAAAAATCGCCATCGCAGCTCAGTAGTCGATATTCCTTCGTTCTTCCCAAATTGTGTTTGTCCCAATTGTTTCAAATCATACCCGCGAATGGTCTGGGAACCACCAAGTCGATAGGTTTCATAAACAGGTATCTGTTGTCCGATCTCACCCGATCGAAATTGGAGAAGTGTATTATGCGCCCAATAAAGTGTTTCACTCATTGGGAGCCAACCACGAAAATCGAAAGTATATTCCGAATAATTCGATTGTACGAATTCGTTTTTATATTCTATTTGAGCCCATATCCCATAAGTCGGATGCACCTTGTCATTCCGGTTTTCGTAAGTCCCGCGTACACCTGCCCAGCCATTGCGGTCGTAGCCACTCCCGCTTAATGTCTTGGTAACATCATCAGCACGAAGAAATAGTAAACCGGCACCGGTTTCAACTTGAATATTTCGGTCATACCATCTCCCAACCCAAACCGAACCATCGCTGCTTTTCTCGAAAAAATTCTCCCCTTCATTTTTCTGTTCGTAATAATCACTGGTAATTTTCAGTGTGTAATGATTCACCCCAATCCAAGGGTCTTCCAACTCTAACGTATAATTTTTTGTTTTTCCCCAGAGAAATTCCGATGTCAGTTTGATATTCCGCCCGGTGATGTTTGTTCCGACCAATGCGATCCCAAGCGCAATACCACCGCCGCTTTCACTCCCGGCGTCAGGTACCGGCAGGAATGGCGGCATTTCATGGAATTTCCAATGTAATGAGGTAGTACTATCCATCGGTGTGCTTTCAAGTTCGACGTTCGAGAAAATATCGAGTCCGCTTAACCGTTCCATTTCAAAAATGGCGGTAGCACTGTCGTATGGTTTACCTACGCTATTTTGTAATTCGCGAAGCAGCACTTCGGGATGTGTATATTGAAGTCCTTCCCACGTTACCGAAGTAATAATCTTGCCATTTCCACTTGGAGCGGTTGGTTTGGGTGGTATCGAGAAGAGGGTGCCTAAGCGTGCGTATCCCACACTAACTATGAGTAAAGAAAACAATAGGGGTAGTGACCGTTGAATGGTTGTCTCCGAGCTGTTAGTGATTGTAATTATAGGGGAACACTTTCCATTTGACAAATTGGGGAGGAGACCCGGCTAAAACGTATAATGCCTGCGATTGCAGGCATTATACGTGCGCGTCGGGATGTTGTCATCGTTAGCTGTGCGAGAAACCGTGCCCCGACTAACTTCCCTCAGAGTTTTCAGATCATGGTCAAAGTAAGCAAATCAAAGCGACTGGGAAGAAAATCAAGGAAGCAGACCACGTAACCGTTTTACTATAGAGCAACAGGCATGCCAACAGGAAAAACGCATTTTTAAGTTGTTAACTTATTGTTTATTCGTTGTAAAGAATAATTTGATTCGTTATTATCTGTGCATTTCATGCACTCTTTATGCAATGCATGCACTATTTCAGGGAAAAACTTAGCCGAATTCCTGAGGGTACGAGTGCAATATTGACTTTGGCTGGTTCCGGTAAGTTTCCGAAAGAGAGGTCAAGTAAACCAATACCATGGATAGCTCCGGTTGCTATCCAGAGCGCATTACGTCGATGAAACCAATCCCGATAGTCACTCCACCGCTTATTTGCATTGCTTGCTGTCGCACTGTGGTAGTCTGTACTGGCTTGATTTGTCGAGACAGTTGCCCAAGCTGCACCCAACAGAGCTACTCCTTCTATGACCGTAAATATTGTACCATGCAAAGTTTTCTTTTGCCGGTACAATCCCCAGCCCGGCCATAGTATACCTGATGGGAAACCTTGGTTACGCAAATCCGCTGTCTCGAGCTGAAATAATTGTTCGGTTGTGTAAGTGTGCGGTTGAATTAGGTCATGTTTTGCTTGATTGAAAACGGTTAAAATCTTTGGTGAAAATATACTTGGATTCAACGATAAATCGGGTTGTACTCGGATTGCCCGTTGAAATGCGTCGTACGCGCCGGAGGAGTCGTTCTTCGCCACGTAGATTGACCCTAATAATACCTCCAACCGAACCCGTTCTTCATCAGTCAAATCATGCCGTGGTAATAAATTGAGAGCGGCATCCTCGGCTCGGTTCATCTCACCAAATTTGAATAAGGAATCAACACGATTTATTCCGGCTTCGTTGGATTCGGAGGCTTGTACGAATTGGGGAATTGCAAACACAATCAAAGCGGCTAAAATCGCTCCCGGTAAAATCCTTAACAGAAATTTCTGGATATCCGCTTTGTCCATAAAGTAGTTTGCCTTTTATTTCGAATAGTAGTATTTGTTGAGGGTGCCGTTACCCTTGTCGGTAATTTACGCCCGTCCCGCCCGTCGGGTAAAACCAATTTACATGGCCCGGTGCCGCGATTCGGCAAGTACCGCATTCGACGCAATTCTCAAAGTTAATAATGCAGCTACCGTCATCCTCTTTCTTGACATACACTTTCGCAGGACATACAAATAAAATTGCTTGCACTTCATCCTCGGTAAACTTTTCTTGATTCACCGAGATATGGCTCGTTCGGTCATGTTTGTATTTAAGAGTCCCAAGTTTTTCTTCAATAGTTGTCATACTCATCTTTTCCCCCTACATCAATGCCTTCTTTGCTTTCCATAAATCTGTCAGCATCGTTAAAATCGGTACTCGCCGCCGCATCTTACGGAATACTTCTTTCTCGACTTCACCCTTGGGGCGGTCGGAAAGTGCGAAATAATCACCCAACAATTCAGCTGCGAGTTCAGGGTAATCGCGAAGGAAATGCGGATTGGTGTTGAAGAAATTCGTCATGTGACGATACTTCTTCAAATCTTTCAACACAAAGCTATTTTCCAATTTCTGTTCATACATCGAAAGTGTCGCTTTGCTGAAATCGTTCTTCTTGACCGCTTCGATGACTGTTTCCGCCGCATATACTCCCGAAGCCATCGCAAGGTTTGTCCCCTCTTGATGGTGGCTGCTATTCACTAATCCCGCCGCATCGCCGGTTACTAAAAAACCATCGTTGAACAATCCCGGACGATGGTCGTAACCATACTCTGGAATCATGTGTGCTGAGTACTCAATAGTTTCGCCGCCGCGTATCAAAGTACGAATTGCCGGATGTTGTTTGAAATGCTCGAGAATCTCATTCGGGTTTTTCTTATTCCGAATCATCTCGCCGATGGTCACACCCGTTCCAATCGAGAGTGAATCTTTATTCGTGTAAACGAATCCCGCACCGAACATCCCGAACAATCCTTCGCCGAAGTATGCCCCCGCGACACCCTCATTACCTTCCAACTGGAACCGGTCTTCAATAACGCTTTTATCTAATTTGATAACTTCTTTTGCCGCTGTTACGATATGGTCGGGATCGAACTCCCCGTGCCGTAATCCCGCTTGTAATGTTAGGTAACTGTGAACTCCTTCAGCTGAAATAACGACATCGGCGAAATATTCTTCATTACCCGGTTCGGTACGTACACCAATTACCTTACCATTCTCGATAATCAGTTCTTTTACCATTATGCCGGTAGCGAGCATCGCACCCGCTTCTTCGGCTTTACCCGCAAACCACGGATCGAACTTCGCCCTTAGTACAACAAAAGAAAAATTCCTTTTCGGATGTTGTTCGTATCGTTTCGTTTTAAAATCGAGTGCGACTTCACTGTCTTTAGCCATCAATGAGAATCGTTTGCGGGTCACATACCGTTCTAACGGTGCTTCTTCCATCCATGTCGGTATAAGCTTGTCAAGGATAGTCGTGTACAACACACCACCGAACAGGTTTTTACAACCCACTGTCTCACCACGTTCGAGCAACAACACTTCAATGCCCGCGCATGCCAGCACCAATGCCGCCGCTGACCCCGCCGGTCCGGCCCCTACCACAATACAAGTTACTTTTTCGTCAGACATTCTTTCCCGAAATTAATAAAGTCGATATGACTGCAACGTTAGAATTTCATAATGGTAAATGGAAGTATTAGTCGTATCAGTTTCGAAACTTAACATACCGATACCCGGTTTGAAAACTTGATCGAAATAACGGCCGTTGCTATATGTACGGTAACGAACGCAGTCATAATACACTGCACTACCCAATCTGGCGGTATCAGTTGTTGACGTACAAATCGTCGAGTCACCATAGGAATACCACCGTTGTCCTGCGACTACAGGATAACGCAAATACACAGTGGAATCGGCTGGTGAAATACCTAAAAGAACCCATATACCACTTGAGTAGTTGTGGATATAACCACCAATCCATGGATCGTAATACCAATCCGTATTGTTGATGTGTTTAACCGAATCTAATTGGATAGTAATACTTGTATCCATCAATACAGTATCCACCATCTCAGAAACGTCATACACCCAGTAATTCAGGTAGTTGACCGGCATGACGACACTATCGCCGGCTATCGGTGCAATATAAGGATTACCACTTCCACCCATCTCACGGTTACAGTTATTCAAAAAACCTATTGCAACTACTGCGATAACGACAAACAAAACATTCGCTCTCATAACTTTCTCATCCGTAACATTTTTCGAAGGGTTCTTTATCCCTTCCCGATTTCTACAATTTACTATACTCGAGCCCAATGTTGTACTGTTTCGACTATTCAGGGAATCGCTCTTTAAACTCTTTACATGCTAATTGAAGTGATGGAAGAAAATTCCCGGGTGTAGGTTCTTGGTTGGTACATATTCGATTTAATCTATCCACAGCTTCTTTCGTTTTCGTATGAGCTCCAGTGTGGTGTCTTTTCTCTTCATCTTCACTTGCTTCTTCGCCGATTAAGTAATGTACCCAAGTTTCAACACATCGTTTCGAGACTATGTATAGAACTTTATCGTCTCGGCTTCTTTCGAAATGTTTAGACATGTCTTTAACTCTATCTTCTGCAGAAATCTTTTTAGGTTCGGCGTCCGTAAATGCAATTAAACATTGTTTTACACGATTTCGGTTACGAATGTATTCAGGAAATTCCACTGACAACTGAGAACAAATAAACTGATAACCATCTCCGCCAGTTTTCTTATCTAAAATTCGGTAATTTCTTTCAGTAAATCCCAAATTCTTTAGAAAATTTATTACAAATGATTTATGACCAACATCTTCGCAGATTACAATGATATAGACTCGATCGCTATTCATTTTCCCAACCTCTTGCCATAATTTCCGAAAGTGGTAGGTTTTCACTCAAGGTGGCTAAATCTATTATTAGCTGCGTATTTTGTGTTGAACCTCTTTTGAATAGCACACTATTGAACGTTGAATGCGAATTGATAATTTCTGGGTGGTGAGAGATAAGAACTACCTGTAAACGACTCTCCTCGCAATAATCAGTAATAATTGAAATTAGTGGTTGTAATTCACGTAATGTGATGTAATTGTCTGGTTCATCAAGAAATAAAGTAACGGCGTGGTCTTTTAAATGAGCGAGTAAAGAATAGAGAACGAATAGAACCTTTTGACCATCTGAAAGTTCATAAAAAGTATAAGGAGTTGATTCTTGGTTTTGGCTAAAATACAATCTTAAAACATATTCTGTTCCAGTTTGTTCAAAACCGAAACTTACAAAATCGGGGAAAACTTGCGCAAAACTTTGTTTTAATTCAAGATAGACATCTTGTTTTTCTAGTGACTTTGTTCGCAGCCAAGAAATGAATTTTGAGCAATCGGGAGTAAGGAACCGAAAACTGGGATTCGTGATGGGTTCTATTGCTGATGGTACAATTTTAACAAATTCAAAGTTACTAAAAAATGTTCTAAAATGTGCATATTTTATTGCATTAACGTCACTGTAACCCAACTGTAGCGCTGACATATCGGACATGCCACCAGCTGTCATAGCCAATGTATTGTTATCAGTATAATACTCTGCCTTATTGTCTTTGCTTCGTAAGAGTAGATTTTGATTAAGAAAAACACTTTCAGTTTTTACTTTGGCTGAACCTCCAAAAACTGGGTGTTCGATTTCCAACCGATAGTGATAAGTATCCGAATTTTCTTCGAAACAGAGTTCAAACGATTGAGTATTAGAATTCAACCAACGTGTTTTAGAATGAGTGGGAAAGAGATACTCGAGTTTATTTCTACCGTTGACAAAATCAGTTAAATTGTTTAAAACAGAAAGAACACTTGATTTGCCAGTTCCGTTTGACCCAAGTAATAAATTTGCTTTATCGAGTTCGAGTTTAAAATCGACTAAGCAATTATAATTATTTATGTAAATCGATTTGAGCATATTCGCCTCTTATGACTTTAATAACTCAATCAACTTCGGTACCACTTCGAATGCGTCCGCCACAATCCCATAATCTGCCACTTTGAATATCGGGGCTTGTGCATCGGGATTAATTGCGACAATCGTCTTTGCACTATTCATACCGGCAAGATGCTGTACTGCGCCGCTGATTCCAATCGCAAAATACAACGAAGGGCTTACTGTCTTTCCGGTCTGTCCGACTTGCTCTTCATGAGGCCGCCATCCCGCATCCACCACTGCTCGCGAAGCACCTAATGCCGCCCCTAACGCATCCGCCAATTCTTCGACTAAGTGAAAATTCTCCGGTGCTTTCAGTCCGCGTCCACCCGAAACAATAATATCCGCTTCGGTGAGCAACGGTCGTCCACCCGACACTACTTTTGTCTCAATCACTTTCGCACGGATAGTGGGGAGGATAACCGAAATTTCTTTCACTGTTCCCGCGCGCTGATGCTCTTGCGGAAGAAATGCTTTTGGGCGTGTCGAAATAACTTTTTTCCCCGCGCTCGTTGTTAAATGTTGATTCGCTTTTCCTGCAAATACGGGATGAATTGCTGTTATCGTTTCCCCATCTACTTTTATTGAAGTTACATCGACAATCAATGCCGCCGACAACATCATCGCCACTCGCGGCGCGACGTCCCTGCCCGCAACACTTGCCGTCAACAATAAAGTATCTGCTCCGCTTGCCGTCATTCCTTGTTGCAATGCCGCCGCATACCCTTCATTAGAGTAAGTCTGTAGTGCTTGATTGTTCATGACGTACACTTCATCTGCACCAAATTTTCCGCACTCACCAGCCGCCGCGCCGTCGAATACGAGAACCGCGACCGCACCTTCGCCCGCCAACACACGTGCTTCACTTAACGTTCCTAATGACGAGCCGATTGCTTTTCCGTTTATTGTTTCCACCCAAACCAAAATCTTCATTTCTTATCCTTATTTTTCTTTCCCGTTCCCTGTTCCCCGTTACCCGTTTCCCGCATTTATATTACTCTTGCTTCTTCTTTCAAGAGCCGAATTAATTCCGGTACGTCTTCCACTCCTTTGCCTAGGAATCTGCCCCCTTTACGCGGTTCTGGATACGTGTATTTTTCGACGGTAACCATCGGTACGTCAACTACAACTTCGAGTTGTTCGATGGTCTTTTTCTTTGCCGCCATGATTCCTTTGAGTGAGGGGTAACGCGGTTCGTTTAATCCTTTTTGGCAAGTAATAACTGCCGGTAACGTAGTTTCAACGACTTCGATACCACCATCGATCTCGCGTTCGCACGTCGCCTTATTATCCGCAATCGTAAATTTCACTACCACAGACACCGCGGGTAAGTCGAGTGCCGTTGCAACCATCGTACCGATCGCCATATAGTCGTCGTCGATTGCCGCTTTACCCGCTAAAATTAACTCAAAACCACGCCCCTGAATCGCATTGGCCAATACTTTCGCAGTCACGATTGGATCGGCGTTCGCTTCACCCACGGCATGGATAGCGTCATCCGCACCGATTGCCAGTGCTTTCCGCAACGTCTCCATAATTTCCGCCGGGCCAAAACTGACAACCGTCACTGGCCCGCCGTTCGCTTCTTTTAGTTGAAGTGCCGCTTCAATCGCGTATTCGTCGAATGGATTCAAATCGAACTTCACGTCTTTCCGAACCCAATCTTTGCCATCGGAAGCAAGTTGTATTCTCGCTTCTGAATCCGGCACGGATTTAATTAGTACAGCAATCTTCATTCTTTCCTCTAAATGGATTTGTGGTTTTGAACCAATATATACAACATAATGCGGGCAAAAGACAAGCGTTAATTCAACACTTCTTCCAATTTACCCAATAACCTTCTAAAATTCACAGGGTCGGTTGTAAACGATATTCTGACCCTATTTTTATCGCCAAAGAATCTACCCGGTGTAACAACTATTCCCGCATGCATTGCCCGTTCGCTTACTGCATCGCCATCGAGTGTTGGGTGTTTCGGAAAAATTGTTAGCGACCACTCCGGTAACACCACGTCCCAACCATTTCGTTCAGCAAACTCCTTAAATACTTTCCGGTTTTCAGGAATCCTATTGTGTCTATCCGGCCCGCACTTTTCTAACAAACCCGGACTTCGCATGATTCGTGAACAAAGTTCTTCCTGTATCATAATCCCGCGTCCCGGTATCCGGTCATTCACTTGACCCGCAGCCGTAATAACATCCGGTGAACCAAATATCCATCCAGCCCGTAATGGCCCAATTCCGTATACTTTTGTCAAACTCGAAGTAACGACAATATTCTCGGCGAGCCGCGCTGCGGTCTTTCCTCTCAGTTCTGGGACCACGTCGCGGTAAACTTCATCGACTAATAAATGTCCGTTAGCATCGCCGACAACTTTCGCGAATTCTAAAATTTCTTCGTCGGTGTAGTGAACACCGGTTGGGTTATGCAAATTCGAGAGTACTACTAAACGGACATGTTTCCCAACCGCTTGTTTAAACTCTTCAAGTGAAATTTTCCATTCATTTTCCCGGCGTAAATGGAGTAGTTCGACTTGACAGGCAAAACCGCGTGGAAGCGCTGTAAGTGGATCGTATGTCGGATATTCGACAATGACTCTATCGCCCGGCCCAGCGAGTGCCGCGATGGCAAGAAAATTCGCCTGTTGCGTTCCCAAACTTGTGAAAACCTGTTCGTACTGCAATCCATATTTTTCCGCAAGTATGGCATTCCAAGGTGGCCATCCTCCATGGTCGTTATCGCCATAAATGGGGAGATCCTGTAATACTTCTTTGAATAAAGAAGTGTCTGCATCCGGCATCCCGGATAATGCCAATCCCCATTCCATTGCGTCTTTGGAAAAAGGCGCCCGCCGCTTTATCCAATCGATGTATTCTAAAACCTGAAATGCTCTTGGTAGTTTTACTTTTTCCATCTTTCTTAACTTTCTTTCCCAATACCAAATACCGAA